>Ga0123355_10022948_pt1 | contig 10008 bp, 7 predicted proteins | sample TergutEmb28metaG_3_FD_89872 | JGI IMG/M metagenome (GOLD analysis project Ga0123355, IMG submission 89872) | Embiratermes neotenicus P1 segment gut microbial communities from Petit-Saut dam, French Guiana - Emb289 P1 | ecosystem: Host-associated > Arthropoda: Insects > Digestive system > Gut ...
TACCACTCCAACCCAACCACACCGAAACTCCAACACACATCGAACCAAGAACAATACGACCAATGTAGTAATTCAACAGAATAGTCGCAAGCTCCTGATGATGGATATATTAATGTCCAAAACGTGTTGAGCACTTAAGAAGTGGTATAAAATAGCAAGTGACATCAAGTTGGTCTTTTATTCTTCAACTACCACAATGATGCGCGGTCCAATAAACGTAAGATCCAAAATTGTGTTTAGAGACGAAGCCAATGTATGTTCGCCCGGGGAGTTCGACCGAAGTATCTCTAGAATTAGGATCGGTAACGATCGGCGTGAACTAATTAGAATTTCAAGCAACGAGCCTAAGTTTAATGAATGTCTTTCGCGCTTAAACGGAATAAAATGTGTTTGGCTCTTATTTTATTGATTAGGTTGTGTGGCTGGTTTGTACATGAACTTGGAGGAATTCGTCATGCCACGGTTGGAAGTAGAGGGTTCAAGTGACAGGCCTTTCCAGGAAGACGGAGCGGAACGAAGCGATATTGGCGCATTGCAGTTCGGGCATGTCTTGTTGTATCAAGAGTTCCTATGGGAATGAATCTGAGATTGCCCGTCTTGTCATTTGACCATGTGTAGCCCCTGACTATATAGTACCCGATTTCATTCTTTGTGGTTACGTACAGAATGCCCACCACTTTGTCGAAACTTGCTGGTAGGGTAGGAGTTCTTGCTACCACATTTATACCCGTAATCCTAACAAATGTGTGGACTGCACCTCGACTCACACATATGTGTGCTCGCCTTCTGACGGTGCCCTCATTGAGTAAGAATAAACTGCAAGACGTGCGTCACAGAATCTAGATCATACGACCTACCAACTGATGTTCGCTTTTAATTACCGTTCCTCTTACTTCTTATGCCATGTGCCGATAACTTCGTGCGCATTTCGTGCGGCCACCTTATATTTGGACGAAATTTAGACTCCAAAAGATTAATGAAGTTTGTTTGGTTCTGCAGGATTGTTGAGGGCTGTGTGCACCAGTCCAGTTGCCATGCCTGATTTCAGGTTTCCGCCGCGATGTAAATGAAAACTCCGCTCTTCTGCGATGTTACACACGGCAAATAAGTGGTTAGTGACCGACATTTTGGGACAACCTATAGGTCATATATTCAATGCTTTAGCAGTCCAAGAATGACTACTTCACCTTTGAAGGTGGGACCGATAGATTGTCCAGAAACGGCGGTGGATAACTGCCAATCTATACCGCTTAACATCCCAAAGGAGCGAATGTCTGCAGTCCGGTTACCGTCGAGCTCCTGGACAGTCTTGCCATCTTGGTCTGCTGGGGCAGCCATCTGAATGGAATTCAGCCACCCCGAAGATACAGGCAGCGCGTTCCTCCGAAATGTCCGAACAAACTCATCCTACTTGGTGTAATATCCCACAAGACTCTCATTTGAGCATCACGCACCATGGAGGCCTGAAACCTTATAACATTTTGTTACTTATTCATCCGTTTGTTACTGCAGTGCCTTGTTATTTTAACAAAAGCTAAATTTGCACATCAAAAATAATTCCCAGCTAACAACGCACCAGTTAAAAAAAAAAAGTTAATCTCCTCACTGTAGGGTAGCATTGGTGTGTTATGAATTTTCCATGTTTATATTGTCAATCGAGTGTGACAGGCATGCTATGTGTGCGAGGGGCTCAGTGCCAGTTTGAATTAGAGGAAATTTGCATTGAGTGGGATACGCCGTGTTATCGCAGTCAACTCACCCATGCCTCTCCGCTGCGAACCCAGTGTGTGTGTGTGTGTGTGTGTGTGCATGTATGTACGTATGTGTGCGCGCGCTACAAGTGGCTGGCAGGCCAGCCTCTAGCTATGAATATTACAGAACATTCTCAACTAAAGTTCAAATTAACGGGTGGAAGGTTTCCACAATCAACATTTCCCTGTGTGTGTGTGTGTGTGTGTGTGGGGGGGGGGGGTATCTTTTGTTTCTTTTCTGCGTGTTTTATTTTCTTCTCTGTACTGTACATTTCGCATTCAACGTTTTCGTGTTAGGACGCCAGTACGCTTGCTTATGCTGCGCTAGGTTCTGTAGTCCCTGTGATGAATTAAAGGGCCACACCATGAAGATGAAAGAGGTGAAGTACTGCGTTAAGGATTCTTAACTTGGGCATAAGGTGGGGGTGATTGGTCGGCTTAACGGCTTGTTCGCTTTAACCCACAGTAAGAATCTTGCTTTGAATTGGGCAGGGGCCCCAGAGGCAGTTTTGCTTTTGTGGAGGATAGGAAATCCTTCATCTGTGTCGAGAGTAGAACCCGGATGTCTCAGTCGTCCAGCCCTTCCCCTAGCCACTATACTGACCGATCTGTCCAGGGTGCCTTTCCCCGGCGGTAAGGAGGGGTGGGGGGGGGACTGAAAACTGGCGACTAAGTGCACGGCAAACGGAAATCATGTCCGAAGGGTGGGACAGAAGGTAGGGGAAGGATCCGTTTAATTCGCAAATGGCAAGCAGCTACTGCTCGATGTCGGTAGCTCAGAAAGGCTCCACGTCCGAGTGGTGAAAACACACGTGTGCTCATTAAATGGGAAATCATTTCCGGTAGCCGGAAGATATTTTCTGTTCTGACACTGTCGTAGAGTTCTGTACTCATTTAGGTCAGTGTTCCGGAAAGTTGTGTCAGGCGTTCTGAGAAACAAAAATGCGCAATGGCGGAATAATCTTATTGGCGGTCCTAAATTTGTATTGAGAACTAAAATTCCTGTGGCGACATTCGACGCTAATCTTTCCGTCATTGACAGCACGCAGCCAATCAATAGCTGCTTCAATCAAGAAGCTTCCTAATTCTGTAGTCAAGTTAGTCAGCACAGCTCGCTGTATTCAGAGTCGATATGTCAGGCGAAACGATCAAGTTATCGATCAGTTTGAGGTTAGCCGCTGATTTTTTAACAATTAAAGTGCATAAAAGATAAAAAAATGCTGATATTTAACTTTATATTTAACTTTTTGTGGACAAGTAGGGGTTTCTGGGTACGTTTTGTAGCTTTTTTGGTTTAAGTTTACCGAGAGGTAAAATATATTGAGAAGCGTGGATTTAGGTTAACGCGAAATCGTTAAAGGTGTAGAAATTGGCCCAATTTAGTAATTTACGTTCGTTTCTTACGAAGAAACAAGTATCCTTGCTACATGGTTGGGATGTAATACACACATGGGAGGCAGGAAAAATGTTAACAACATTTGAATTAGAAAACCTGAAGGGCAGAATTCGCTAAGAACACACGGTCGTGAGTGCGAACTTGAATAGGGAGGGTGCACGGGTGTGGACCAAGAACGGTTCTTCCTTTGGAGCTGGAGGCTTGCATATCTCCATGAGACAGTAAAAGAATATCTGAATAAAACATCGGAATAAAAGTTTTTGTTACAAGTAATAAAGAATATTTTTCTCAGATATTTTGTCAAATTTTCTGGAATTTCTACGAACCTGCGGTCCTTACAGATGAGCCGCTGCTGGTATGAAGTATATTTATGTGTGTTTTTTATGGAAGCCATCTCGTTGTGTACCGTCAATTAATTATTATATTAGTGTCATCAATACACAACATATGCAAAGATAAGATGTATTAGTACAACTGGGTTATATATGGCAACATGTATCGGCCGTTAAACGACCATCCTCAAGCCAACAAAGAATAGTATTTTTATGGCTATTGGACCGTGCATCATTGTGATAGTTGAAGAATAAAAGACCAACGTGATGTCACTTGCTATTTTATTTCACTTCTTATGTGCTCAACATGTTTTGGACATTAATATATCCATCATCAGGAGCTTGTGACTATTCTGTTGAATTACTACATTGGTCGTATTGTTCTTGGTTCGATGTGTGTTGGAGTTTCGGTGTGGTTGGGCTGGAGTGGTATCCGTGTTGCAGGTTGTTTCAGCCTGCAACACGAATACCACTCCAACCCAACCACACCGAAACTCCAACACACATCGAACAAAGAACAATACGACCAATGTGGTAATTCAACAGAATAGTCGCAAGCTCCTGATGATGGATGTATTACTATCCGAAACATGTTGAGCACATAAGAAGTGAAATAAAATAACAAGTGACATCAAGTTGGTCTTTTATTCTTCAACGACGGACATTCTGTTCTATGTGCGATGTTGAAATATCAGCCGTCACAGTGGGATGCAGCTGGAATTGAAATTACACGTTGCCACAGCCGAATTCAGACTTCGATAACAGCGTTAGGAAATATGCAGATGTACAGCTTAAATATATTTGTACCTTATTTTCTATTACTGTAAGCCGATTAAAAAATTTTAATGGATCAAGAACATGTAATAAGCGAAACCATTTTTGTAACTTGTGGCATCGTGTATCATACGTTAATATGTCAAAAAGGTAGAGCGCAAATATGTTATTTCATCTCCCTGTGACGTAACTGAATTATCTGGTTGTTAGATATATGGGACTGCTTTCACAGTAATCTGGTGTCAAGGCACTGAATTTTCTTTTTATATATATGTATATGAGGGGAAATTCACGACAGGGAAGGTAGGTAGCTTACACATGTGGCTTCTAGGAAAGTCTATGCAATTCGGAGACTCGCCGCATTAATCTGTCTTCACAGCAGGGAACTGAAGATGTGGCACAGCAACTTGTCGATAGTCTATTGTGCCTAGGCTGACAAACTTTTCATTAGCGCGTGGCCCTTTTTCAGGCCTGGATATTGATTCAGTATCTTTGAGATCAGAACATTATCAGAACCAATGCAGTGTACTGACATTATTGACAAATTGCTTATATTGCTCCATAGTTAGGAAACTTGCGAATACCGTAAAGATTCTGACGCGCTTATTAACTTATTTAGAAAAAACCGAAAAACTGCAGAAAAAAGGAAAACTTGCGTGTGTGTATGTGTTTTTTTTTTAAACAAAACGTGTTTGTGTACATGTGTAAAACTTCTTTCGAAACCCTTTCCACTCGCATCAACATGCAGTGAGGTAAGTGTGAGTTAATTTTTAGAATCCATAGAAATCCACGTACGTTTTCATGTACGGCTTCATTATGTATATTAGGTTTTGGCCAAAATGTATCTGCAGCGTTTAGTAAAACTATAAAATATAAAATATGATGACAATATTTGAAGCAGGTGCGGATTTACGACATGTAGACAGGACGGACAGACGCACATGGTGAAATTGTATGTGGACACTAATAAATGCTGGTGAATACTGTAACCGGCTGTCAGTGACCGGTGGATTGTAATGTGTATTATTTCGTACAAATGTACAGGCTGTGGTGTGTGTAACGAAATATGGTGTATGAATAATGTGTACAATAAACATTTATTGGCCAAATTCTTGTCAGAATTACACAAAACAAGCCTATCGGCCTAACACTGTTTCGAAATAAGAATTTGGTCTGTTTGAAATGTATTGCATTAAGTTGAAGTACCAAAAACATTTACTTTATTTTTCGATTATTATTTCAGGTAAGTCCTGGCCTGCGCTATATCTAGCAGAGAAATCACAGAAGGAAGATTATTTAATAGTACACTGAATGTGGACATTTCCAGTACCATGTACTGCATTATCTGTATGGCTTCGCATCTCAACATCTAGAAATTTATTCAGGTAAGATATACAGAAAATTCTCTGTGACTTGCAGGTATACACTTCTTGCAATATTTTATACTTTGAACATCACGTGAGAAACAGAGTTAAGGTTATCCAATTTCTTAAGTAGAAAACACGCTATAAAGGATTTTGGGGGTAATGGAGTGGAAGTTTAACTCCACACATTCTTAACCTCTTCGCTATGTGGACGTGTGTGGTCATATTTACATTCCGGTCTTTTGTCGCTGGGAAAAGAGCATCTGGTGCGCTGGGTGGAACCCAGAGCCATTCTGGTCGATTGGAAGAAGAGAGAAATCTCTTGCCTTGGCGGAAAAGAGGGTCGCGCGATTCCTCTGCCTTACAGTGCGTAGCCCACTCACTATGCCGAAGAGGAAAAATTGTGACAGCAAACCTACGCAATGTTAGTGACGATATAGGAAATTATGCGTGAAAAGTATGCGCAGAGAAAAGGCCGTCTTTGTCAGTACGCCTCTGTGGACATATGATGTTCTGTTACATATATATGTGGACAGAGGATGTTCTGTTACATGTATGTGTGGACAGAGGACGTTCTGTTACATGCATGTGTGGACAGAGGATGTTCTGTTACATGTATGTGTGGACAGAGGAAGTTCTGTTACAAGTATGTGTGGACATAGGAAGTTCCGATACATGTATATGTGGGTAGAGGATGTTCTGTTACGTATATGTGTGGACAGAGGATGTTCTGTTACATATATATGTGGACAGAGGATGTTCTGTTACATGTATGTGTGGACAGAGGAAGTTCTGTTACATGCATGTGTGGACAGAGGATGTTCTGTTACATGTATGTGTGGACATAGGAAGTTCCGATACTTATATGTGTGGGCAGAGGATGTTCTGTTACGTATATGTGTGGACAGAGGATGTTCTGTTACATATATGTGTGGACAGAGGATGTTTTGTTACATGTATGTGTGGACAGAGGATATATTGTTACATGTATGTGTGGACAAGGGATGTTCTGTTACATATATGTGTTGAGAGAGGATGTTCTGTTACAAGTATGTGTGAACATAGGAAGATCTGATACATGTATGTGTGGACAGAGGATGTTCTATTACGTATATGTGTGGGCAGAGGATGTTCTGTTACGTATATGTGTGGACAGAGGATGTTCTGTTACATATATATGTAGACAGAGGATGTTTTGTTACATGTATGTGTGGTCATAGGATGTTCTGTGTTATGTATGTGTGGACGGAGGATGTTCTGTTACATGTATGTGTGGACAGGGGATGTTCTGTTACATGTTTGTGTGGACAGAGGATGTTCTGTTACATGTATGTGTAGACAGGGGATGTTCTTGTGCAATAAGAACCAACAAAATGTACTCATTGTACATTAATGTTTTAATTTAATTATAGTGTCTTCGACATGCTTCGAACATCCAAGTGTTCATCCTCAGGAAGACTAGTACATGCAGTTTTATGGTATTTCTTTCATGCATCCATGTAAGCAGCCTAGCCGATGGCAGGATGTGCTTGATACTTGATATCAAATCAGGTATCAAGTATCAAGCACATCCTGCCATCAGCCAGTCTGCTTACATGGATGCAGGAAAGACATACCATAAAACTGCACGTACTACTCTTCCTGAGGATGAACACTTGGATGTTCGAAACATATCGAAGGCACTATAATTAAATTAAAACATAAATGTACAATGTGTACATTTTGTTGGTTCTTATTACATAGGTACATCACAATGCACGGTTAAGGAAACGTAAATTCTTTCGTTCTCTTAACAATATACGTTGACCCTACACATTTCGTTTGCTGGAATCACGCAGCCCTGTACTTCACGCAAAATATTTTGTGATACACCTTACCTACACCTCATACTATTACTATTTGGAACAGGGATGGCATAATCGACGTAATGAGTAGGTTACGGCCTGGACAACTGAATGAACCAGGTTCGATTGCCCTTTGAACAAGCGCTCCGTAGGGCTGTGGGACGCAGCCAGCCTCCTGTTCAAGGTGTATCGTAGTGCAGGTCTTTCCCAACGGTAAAGAGGCAGGGGTGTTTAAGAAGAGGTGGAACTACGCCTCAGCTCCCGCACATTCTTTTATGGCGTGCACAGATGCAGTTTTTTATGCTACTTTTATTTTTATTGAGGTATTAGCCTAAGAAGCCGGCCCCAGTGGCCGCGCGGTCTAAGGCGTGGGTCTACGGCCGCTCGCTTGCTGGGATTGTGGGTTCCAATCTCGCCGGGGGCATGGATGTCTGTGTGGAGTGTTGTGTGTTGTCAGGTAGAGGTCTCTGCGACGGGCTGATCACTCGTCCAGGGAAGTCGTACCGACTGTGATGCGTCGTTGTGTGTGATCTAGAAATCTCAAGAATGAGGAGGCCATGCCCCGCCTTGGGCCGCAACGCCACAGGAAAAGAAAAATTAGGCTAAGAAACTAGCTAATTCTAAAACTTGCCTTTCCATCCCTAACTTAGTCTTCGCAGTCCTCTTCAAAACACAAGATACTAATTTAAGCAAGTTAGGCATGCAATATGCCATTCGACTGAAGAAATGATAAGTAAAAGTAAGGTAAAGTGCGCCCTTGTACAGACTCTGAGGCTCTATACAGACCCTACGGCCCATAGGGGGAGTAGAGGTACAGCTGTACTCTTTCTTTACCACGGCACTAGAAGAGGTGAGGGGTCATCGTCACGCCCTGGCCGCTCATTACCTCCGGGAAAGACCCGTTTCCCATTGTACAGGAAGCTGGGTGGGACCCAGGGCCGGTCTGGACAGTTGCGGAAAATCTCGCCCCCACCGGGATTCGATCCCCGGACCGTCCAGCCCGTAGCCAGTCGCTATACGGACTGGGCTACCCGGCCCACTGAAGACAGAAAGGTAATATTTACTTTCGCGTTAAGGTTTTCGCCACATGAATTTCATGGTTCAGTAGGTGTGTAAATTCTGTTCCTGTTCGCCTTTGCAAACATTACAACTTTATTTCATTTTTTGAAGTTGTATAGACAGTAACTCTACACGAAATTTTTTATTTCTGATGGCACATATCTGAGTAGATTGCCTACGCCATTTCTATAAACCGAAAGGGTTTATCACTGCTAAAGACGAACCTAACATCAATGAAAATAGACCCTTAATCGAAGCTTTTATAAATGTTTACGTAACGTGAATGTATTGACAAAGTAAAATGTTTGTGAGCGCACATTAACAGAAATTGCAATTAAATCTATTGCATTTCGTTTCATGGTTAATGTCTGTGTCGGTTGCCGAGAGTTCATTGAACGATTCTAGGAATCAGATATCTCTGTCTCTAAACAAGTTCCCGAATACTGATATAAAGTAAGCCATGATTGATCATTCTTTAGTCTGTCGCTGTTGACATTTCGTGATCATGAATATCCCAGCAAGATTATTCAACTTTGCTGGGCAGAAAAACTGAAAGCTCGTGGAAAAATATGGAATATTAAGCAGCGGAAAAAAAGCATTTATTAAAATCTAAAAAAAATATTGTAGCAGGAATGTCTCGCAGACGACCAATTTTGTCGCCTGGTATCATTGTAGCATTCTGAAACAGTAGCGAAAATTATATCGAAAATCTTAACATTATCCGGGAGTTTTTCTAAGAAGATCTGTGGATCATACAAAGCGGAAGGCACTTCGATAATTACCATTTTATTGCCTCACCCTCGTCGTTGTTACTAGATCATCGTAACACATTCCGAGCCCTACATAGCTTCCCTGTCACGTATACTGATCCTGTCATCAGGCTTTTGTATTAATTTACCTGGCAAGAGATACCGAAATATTTCATTTGCAAAATTATTCTATTTCTGTGCGATTTAACAGCCCATCTCGTCTTAGGCCATCTCACTGTTGAAGTTTCTAGATCACACACAGACAGACAGACAGACAGACAGACAGACAGACAGACACACACACACAGACAGACAGACACAGACAGACACACAGACAGACAGACAGACAGACAGACAAACACACACACACAGACAGACAGACAAACACACATACAGACAGACAGACACAGACAGACACACAGACAGACAGACAGACAAACACACACACAGACAGATAGAGAGACACACACACAGACAGACAGACACAGACAGACAGACAAACACACACACAGACAGACACACACACAGACAGACACAGACAGACAGACACACACACAGACAGACACACACATGCGGACAGACACACAGACAGACACACACACAGACAGACAGAGAGACACACACACACACAGAGACACACACACACACGCAGACAGACACACAAACAAACAGACAGACAAACACACACACAGACAAACAGACACGCAGACAGACACACAAACAGACAGACACACACACA
>Ga0123355_10022949_pt1 | contig 10008 bp, 9 predicted proteins | sample TergutEmb28metaG_3_FD_89872 | JGI IMG/M metagenome (GOLD analysis project Ga0123355, IMG submission 89872) | Embiratermes neotenicus P1 segment gut microbial communities from Petit-Saut dam, French Guiana - Emb289 P1 | ecosystem: Host-associated > Arthropoda: Insects > Digestive system > Gut ...
GGGTGGGTTGAATTTTCTGTCTTAAAAAACCCGGGCATCTTCTTGGGTCGGGCCCGCCCCCCCCCCCCCCCCCCCCCAACACTACCCTACACGTCACTGGTCCTCGGCTTCTTGCAAGGTCATGTTGAATTGTTGTAACAGTCAGATTAATTTGTATCATAACAAGCTCGGATCCTTGAATATCCACTTATGACCAGAAATCTGTTTTCTTGAGTGTCGCCTCGTTAGTTTCTTTGGGCGAATGTCGCAGTAGTGTGCGTTATGTACATGAGGACATGCAACAAACTGTCGCAATAGCGAAAACAAGTACGTATTCAAGGCTGACCGCACGTATTTTACAAATCCATTCTTTGGGATTTGGCCTTGAGTCCCTACCGCTGGAATTCGACGAAGATTTTTTTCATTTGGAGCGAATGCATTCAAAACATAAATCCGATATTTAAGGATTACTAACTTTGCATTACGCCACATCTTACTTTATCCTCTTTTAGAACCCTGCATTGAAGTTTTAGCCTACAGCGTTTCATGTAAACATAACAGCACAAATGGACACTTACCGCCCTCCCATAGTTACGGGCTTATCGAAACCCCTGCATGCATTCACAATCACTTGTTTTGTCTCTACTACTGTAAGCACGGTCAGATTTACACATTTATATCTACTGATTCTTCTCTAAGAATACCTAAAATTAACTGTGCTTATGTCTTTTTTTTTTGGCGCGTTCGTAAAATTGCGAAAAGCGACTATTAGCTTCGTCAGGTCTGTCCGTCTGTCCACACGAAGAACTCGACTCTCACTCAAGGATTTTAATGAAATTTTACACTTGAGTATTCTGCGAAAATCTGTCAATAAAATTCAAGTTGATTAAAATCTAACAAGAATAATAGGTGCTTTCCAAGAAGACGTAGTATCTCGGTGAATGAGAAATGTTTCAAATACTAATTGCAGTAACCATCAAAACGCATTTTGTGTTCAATAGTTCTTTGGCCGTTTATGAGATGACAATAAGGTGCATGCGCTTTGCATGCTGGATTACTAAGGCCACAAACACACGTTCTTAATAGTCATATCTCCTGCTTTTCCACGGCAACAATGATTACGCGAACGCGCTTCATTGTTGCGTTTTAAGTACATTGCCTGTCTTGCCCGCATACTCATCATTCGTACCGGACTGGGGCGTAACACGCAAAGACTAGCCGAGTTGTAGCGCCTGGCTCGAACACCTCGAAATATCACAGCGTTGATGCTGCTACCTATGCGTATAATAGGCTATACCTGGACAAGGAGAAAACTAGAGGTAAAATAGTGATGATATATGATTAAATCTACATTTTTAGATTAGCGTATAGGGACACACATGGTTTTAACGGAGAGGTAGCAGGAATTCCACAGATTCCGTTTCAGGTGTTCTCTACTAAGTAAAAAAGAAATCTTGTGCAGCAAGTCCATTAATGTTCTAGTATCGATGACTCAAACATTCTGTGTGACTTTCATGAAATTCGCTGCAGTGAAAGTCTACTTTACTCGGGGCGTAAACACAATTTGATAAGCGATTTCTACATTTTTCGTCAGATTAGAATGAATTTCGGTATAATATCCATGCAATACCAGCCAGTAAATGGAAGTTTAGTGAAAAATGAAACTTTTCCTGTAGTGTGTATGTTTTTACTCCAATTTGGAAAAAAAAAAAAAAAACTTTCCTACAACAGACGTCCACGAGGTGTACAAAGTGGCTGCAACTGTCGTGAGAAGAAGCGGAGTGAAACCCGCACTTCGTTAAGGGTCGTCAAGGAATTTAAATCCGCACTCTCCACATTTATTGTCCGACTGGCGCAAAATTCGACGTAATGTAAGTACATGCACATAACGCTGCTGAGTACTGGCCAGTTTCGTGAAAATTAAATCCGCGATACCGTACGGTATTTCGCGACAAACGCCTTGGTAACGCACTAAATGCATCATTGGCAATTTTGTTCGTATGTTTATGAAAACACTTTAATATTGTCGCTCCTAAATACTTGGACTTCGCCACTTCTTCCTATAACCGCTCTCTTCGTATCGCGATCACATTCTGCACTCCGGTGACGAAGCATACGCGTTCTAGCGTCAATTTTTTTCATGTTTGCCTTTCAGACCAAGCAACATACTAGGGTCATGGATAGTTTCTTTATCATCTACACTTCATGAATCAACGACACAGTTAAGTCTCCAGCACATCTGTGTTTCCCCATTCTCTTTGGTCTTGTTAATGGCCTTTTCTAAAGCAAAATTAAAAAGCAATAACGTTAAAACATGCCCGTGTTGCGAATGACGACGCGGAATTAGGCAGTGCGGAATGGAAACTCGTACAATACACCTTGCTCACGCAACTCGCAAAATACCGCCGTCTTAAGGTTTGACACAATCTCTCTTGATTATACAGTTCTGAATGATACGACAGTGCAATGGACAGATGTGGAAGCCGTCGTGACTTCAAACGTGCGACTACCCGACCTGTCACGACGGCCTACCTCCCTCCAGGCCTGAGATTTCAAACCGGACATTCCGAATATGGACAGCCAGTTATTCCACCGCGACATTCAGCCAAAAAATAAAACCGCCACTATTCTAAGCTCAGTGGCGGCCCAGGTTTGTTACAACACAATCATTTCCACAAAAACTTAATTTATGCATACAAGCAGTGCGAAGCAATGGTGGAGACGGTTTCTCACAATTACGGATCCTCTGCATGAGGCCACGAAGCGCGAGGAGTCGAGAGGGTGGTAACCGGCTTGGGGAAAGGATCGAGACACCTACCTAGCCTTTATTAGGGCTATTACTACTTTAGAGATGTCGCCGGCCCTTCTCAAGGAGCTGAGGCTGGCTATGGACCGGAGGAAGAAGAAGAAGCCAGCGGTGCCTGCTGGGAGACGCAGCACCACATCTGGAAGCGGGGCCAGAGCCTCTCAACAGTCCGCGGGCAAGCGCAAACCCAACGAGCTAACATGTTCGGGCGAGTCGATGGAACCCATCAACAGGCGCCCAGCACCTGGGGCTGGGTCCGCGCCTCTGCCCGCCAATTCATCAGTCACGGGCGAACAAGCTGCTGTCGGCAGCCGGCAACCCGGACCATCCGGGGGAGGGGCGATGTACGCGGCTGTACTGGCCGGGCCCATCGCCCCGTCTCAGCCAAGTGGGCCGCTGAAGCCCACAGCCATGGATTCGGACCTATCCGAACCCGGTGTCTCAATGGATACAACCAATAGGCGCATGTCTAGCAACATGTCCGAGCCTCTGAGCGGCATGCCAGATGGCACCACTTCAAACGCCCAAGTGGCCAACGCCTGCCTACCAGCAGGAGAGCGTCCTAACAAGACGCCCATTTTTATTTCGGGTTTTAGTGACACCCGTTCCTTCCTGGCCTGGTTGCGGGCATTCTGTCCTGGCGGTCTGATGGTCCAACTAAAGGGCGAGAAGTTGATGGTCGTTCCATTAACCGCTGACGGGTTCAGAGCCGCGGTCAGTGCGCTGCGGTCCCTTGATGGGAAAGACGGTGTGAATTTCCACACATTCACACTCCCACAGGACCGCTGTGCGCGACGTCTGGTGAAGAACCTGGGTAGGGGTAAGCCTGAGAGCGTCGTCAGAGAGGAGCTGGAATCCCTGAACATCCGTATCCGTGTTCAGGGAGTCACGCAGCTGCGATCCGGACCTCACCAAGGACCGCCCTCCCACCCCCCACCCCCCCCACTTCATCGTGTCAGTGGCGCGAGGGCCTGAGGTGTCAAAAGTGCGACCGCTCACCGAAATCTGCGGCTTGCGAGTGTCAGTGGATTCGTATGTGGCTCAAAAAAGGCCCGCTGCAATGCTAGCGCTGGCAGCGCTTCGGCCACACGCAGTGTAACTGCCGATACGCACCCCGGTGCGTCGCTTGTGGGGGCTCCCACTTCTCCGTTGGTTGCTCTACCCCGAGGGAGCAGCCACAGTGTTGCGGCGGCGGGGGAAACCACACAGCGAACTACCGTGGCTGTGTGAAGTGGATGGAAGCGAAGGCGGTTCTTGCAAAGCAAGAGCCCGACCTCAGCCGAAAAACGTCGCCACAGGCGAACCTGCAGCTCCTGAAGTCAGGGGACCGGTCCCTCTGCCGAGCAGATGGACATGGGCGAGGGGTGGAATCACGTCATCCGAGGGGGGCGTCAAGGTTACCACGACTCCACCCACCAACCCACATCCTAATCCCCCTCCTCAGCCGTTCATGGAGGCGCCCGAGAAGCCTTTAGTGACGGCCACCAGGGAGACGGCGAGGCCTTAAAAACCTGAGCTCAAAACCACAGCAGCCCCTAAACGGGCTTCTGTGAAGTCTAAGAAAGCAGTCGTGAGTGTCAAAACCGCGGCCGCCACACCCACAACACCAAGACTGCTGGTCCCCACCCAAAGTCCCACCTCCCCACTCGAGGAAACCTCACATCTCCTCGGTCACCTTCCCCCCCCCATCCATGTGTGGAGCTAACTCGTCGGCTACTCACGTTCATCTCTTCCCTCCCCACAGGGGCAGCTCGCTGTCGCGCTGTCCTGAATAACGTCATTCATTTTGTAGCTGAATATGGCAGCACGCTCCAGGTGGACAGAAGGGTGTAAAGCCCTGCGCCTATCCTGCTGGAATGGGGACGGAGTGCGCGGCAGGAAGCTTGAATTGGAGCATTCTCTCAGCCAGCACAGTGTCGATACCTGTCTCTTAAGTGAGACATTCCTTAACCCTGGGCAATCCAGAAGGCTTGCAAATTATGGCCGCCACCGAATAGACAGACCGACAGCTGGGGGCTGCACAGCCAACTTGGTCCGCCGTGGTATAGTCCAACCCTCTTTGCCCGTTCCGGGCCTGACTCACTTGGAGGCTACTGCCATCCAAGTCACAATGGTCGGCAAACCGGTCTTAATCCTTGCGGCTTACCTTTCGCCTTCCCGCACACTGATCGGAGCAGACCTGACCGCATGTTTCGGCGGGGAATTGCCGGTCTTGATAGCTGGAGACCTCAACGCCAAACACGTGGATTGGAAGTCGCGTCTGAACACGAGACGGGCGAAACTCCTACGTGATTATGGCGACGAGAACTCCTGTCTGATCTTTGGACCGGACTCCCCAACCACCAACCCACACAACCCCCTGGTTACTCCCGATGTCCTGGACATCGTGATAACCAAGAACCTCTCATTCCTGTTGTATCTAATTTCGTGCTCCGCACTAAGCTCGGACCACCTCCCGGTTCTCATTGACACTGCGTTTCGCTCATCCTTTCACCACCCACCGGATCGCCCTGACTGGACCAATTTCCAAACACAGTTGGAAGAACTAATTCCGTTCTATTCGGAATTGCACGAGATGGTAATCAGCACATGCGTTGAGAACTTCTCCAACGCCGTTCTGAAGGCTCTGGCAGCGTCAACTCCCAAGCGTCGCCCGCGTGACTACCCACGGCCTCCGATAACGGCCGGCATTCTGGAAGAGATACGCCTGAAAAACCGGCTGCGGAGGCAATGGCAGCTCACCAGGGACCCCGCTCTGAAAGCCGAGGTCAACCGCCTGCAGGGGTCGGTGACCCGCCGGCTCGAGTGGAGAAATGACCAGTAGAGTGCTACACTCGAATACCTCGGTCCTGAAGACCAATCGCTGTGGAGGATGACCAAGCGGGTGATGAGAGTTCCTACTCCATCTCCCCCCCATGTCACCCGAGGGGGTTTCGCTCTCTCAGACTCTGAGAAAGACGAAGCATTTGCAGACAATCTGGAGGGTGTTTCAGCCGGTGACCGATCGTTCGGTCCGGGCAGTTACTGAGATGGTTGACGTGGCGCTGAAGTATTTCTTAAGCCCTGCCAGCGAACCCCATTTAACCATCCCTGACGAGGTTCACGAAGCCATCAGGGGCTCAAGGTCAGCAAGGCTCCGGGCCCGAACGGTATATCGAACAGGGCACTGAAGCATCTTCCCAAGCGAGGGGTTTCCCTCCACGGCCGTATCTTCAACGCGGTTCTCCGCACCCATCACTTTCCCCAAACGCGGAAGCACGCTCGAGTGATCCCTATCCTTAAACCGAGGAAGGACCCAGCCCTGCCCCTTCCTATCGGCCCATTAGTCTCTTGGACACGATTGGTACATTATTTGAGAAGATCCTACTAGCTATGATCTTACATGTATTAAACGAACGAGGAATGATGCGAGCCGAGCAGTTTGGGTTAGGACCCAGACTAAGCACGTTTTTGTGGCTGGCCCGTCTCGTTGAAAGAATAACCAGGAACTTCGGCGAAAAGAGGCTCACCGGCGCAGTTTTCCTCGACGTGGCAAAATCCTTCGATACTGTCGGGATCGATGGCCTCCTCTACAATCTAACTCTCCGCAACGTCCCGTCTTATAGTCCATACAATCTCATCCTACCTCAGTGATCGGACGTTCGAAGCGTCCTTCCAGGCGGCCACGTCATCTCGTCGAGGCATGCGGGCTGGGGTAGCCCAGGGGGGATTGATCTCCCATGTCCTCTTCATCTGTATGTCAACATGCACCCACCCTCGCACCACGTCGATTTGGCCCTCTACGCGGACGACACGACCATCATAGCCACGTCCCGCAAGCTGACGCTGCTTGTCACCTACCTGGAGTTATGCCTCAACGAACTTCAACGTTGATTGAGAGAATGGAGAATCGCCAATAATGTCTCTAAGAACACCGCAATAATCTTCGCGCCTGCCAGACGGCGCTTCATCCAGCCCCGTCCAGTAACACTTCGGGGAACCAATGGAATGGGTCGACACTACTCGTTATCTGGGGGTGACCCTAGATACACGACTCACCTGGTCGCCTCACATCGACCAGGTCAGGAAGAGGACTGCTCAAAGGATGGGTATGGTGGGCGCCCTCCTGAATAGGAAGAGTGATCTATCCGTCAGGGCGGAGTTCTGCTAATAGGCAGCTCATCCGGCCCCTGGTGGACTATGCGTGCCCCGCGTGGAGGTCCGCTGCCCGCTCCCATGTCCGGAGGTTACAGGTGTTACAATCCAAGTGTCTTCGCCTCGCTACTGATGCCCCTTGGTGCGTAACAGGCACAAGATCTGGGCGTTCCGCTGTTTTCCGACCACATCAGGGCCCTGACCAAGACTTTGACTCAAAGTTAGCTGAAATGGGGAACCCCCTAGCATGGCAACTTGGCAGATATCTAAGCTGGCCGTGGGTTGACCCCGTCGCATGACACGAAAGCCAAGGGCTGCAGGGGACAGCAGGCCAGTCGAGGCCATTGCCCGCGATGGCAGTCGACAAAACGAATCGCGTTCGGCGCTGAACAGCCGAGCACCATTCGGTTACCCTTGCTGAGGTTTTCCGTGATTTTCCTCAGTTGCAAGGCAAATGCCTGTGCCCAGCTATGCGGTGAAACGCCGGAATGTCTGACAGGGGGGACGTCGACCTGCGCTTCACACAAGTCTCTGACCCCCAGTTAACACTTTGGCTTGGTTTGGCAGCGCAAGAGGGGTGTTTCATTTAACAAAGCTGTCAGCTACTTCAGATTTACAGCGAGCAAGGTAGATGCATTGAAGACAATTATGGGACACAGGAGAAATGAAAAATGAAAGGGTAAAACCAAAATAATTGTACAGAACTATGCCAGCAACACTTTCTTCACCAACCACCTGATCTACAACAGTTCATACATCCTTGTAACTACACACCAGGAATAGCATTCGTTACATCAATGAACTGTCCCATCTTACGGATAATGAGTCGTGATTAATCAGCATTCCAAAACGTGAGATTAGAAAGACATGAATAATGGCTTAAAAAGGAACGTGCATCATCAAATACAAATTTACGGTGCCTTACCCATATCAGCACTTTCTGGCAGTGAAATGCCTGTGTCCCAATCCCAGCAGCTCATAGTTTGAAGAGAATTACTCATCAGTACTAGGTGGTAGCAACTATGCTTCAAGACAACAGTAATACTGCTGCCACATGTCCTTGCAACAGGAAATTAACAATTTTTTTATGTACCGAATACATTATCACAGAACATACCCACTCAAGATGGATGTATACATAATGAAACCAAGGAATAAAACAGAAGTGCAGGACATGGTAATGAAACAGCATGGGAACACAAAATATGAAGTCAACTTTCGCTGTATTTATTTACTGATTTTTTTCTACAATACGTGTTTTAATATCACAGATACAGTGCTTCTAGTAATAAAGCACCATATTATATTCGGTGTCTGCTTAACCAGTAATGTTAAGTTTATAAAAGTTATGGAACAGAAATTAAGAACATAATAAAGCACTTGCTTGGAAGATGATGGCGAGTGACCAAAACTAATCTTAAAAATAATGCCTTAGATATCAATTTTTATTACTGTACCTCCCAAATTATGCAAGAAGCCTGGAAGAAAAGAATTTCACATGGAGTTCCAGTGTATGGTACCATTCAAAAGTATTATGAAGGATCAGAGCTCACATTTTGGACTGTTTTATACAAAATGACCCTAATAACTCTGATACTTTCACACAAAAAGATAAATCTATAAGATTGACAGTAAAAACTGCTAAATTCCAAAGCAAACATCTTCAAACGTTTTGTAGAAATACTAGGACTTCAACTTCAAACTTATGAGAATATCTCACTCTCTTCCACAAAGCTGATCTAAACTACTGAATAGACTGTTCCACATGTCTGTCACACCATAGTCCTGGAACTTTTAACCCATACATCACATCAGAATTAGTTAAGATCATTACCATCATTCTTAAAACATACTTGACTTATACTTTCAAAACTCTCACAGCATAGTCCAGTGAGGTTCGAAGCATTAGGAATAACAGCTGTTTCAACCATCTCAACATTATGGCTGTACCAATCACATCAAGAATTGGTCTGTGATGGAATGTCTCGTCATATAACAATAACGTGACATGTTTACAAAGTGTACACACACAGTTTAACATTTCTCATAGAAATGCCTCAAACCTTGAATGACACCTTACTACAACACAAAATTTTCAGTCTATTTCCTTCTGCAACACCTACAAGGTCATCAAAATCTGTTGCGCCAAGTATGCAATATGGAACTTTACATACTGGAACGGAACTCGTAACTTTCTGCAAATTTCAGGCATTATGGCCGATAGTGCTCAGGTACAACTCGGCAGCCTTACACTGTAACACTCATTTCTGACATCAGCAGTCTCTTCTTCATATTGCTTGCAATAACCACTAACACCTTGAACTGTACTACGAAAATACACCTTCCAAAATGTGCACAAAGGTGTTTACACTGTTACCATTCCTGATATGTCTCTTTTTGTTTTCTCAACTAACAGTATAATTGGCATTTCAATCAGAAAGAAAACTCTGGTACCTAACGAAGTTTTCAAATTTGCAAACAAAGCAATGTATATCCAGCATGTTGCACAAGAATAAGCTGTCAATACTGCTTCATCATTCAACTCAAATTTTTTTTTTATTTATGAAAAACAAATTGTACTCTTCCATACACTGGGGTTTTCAACACTCACTGCATTTTTTGCATAATACCATGTACACACACACACACACACACACACACCTGCCTATTTTCACACAGAAACTTACATTTGTATCAGAAGAAAAAATCAAACTATTTGCAGATTTTTACACACAGCATCACACAAATTCTTGTTCTGACATACTTGATGCCAATGTCCTTCAAAAATGAAAACACTTAAGTCTTAATAACGAAACAAATTCCCTCATTTGACTCAATTTAACATTAACTTGGGTCATATCAAGAGACTGTATGTTCTGGTTCTCCCAAAACATGTTTCATTAGACTAGACAGACTAAACAAGGTAATGACCATATACATATATAATATATATATATATATATACATACACACACACACACACACACACACACACACACACACACACACACACACACAACACATTATATCACAAATGTATCTGTATATCTCGAGCTATGACTCTCTCTCTGTGTTTTCTCTCTAATATA
>Ga0123355_10022950_pt1 | contig 10008 bp, 8 predicted proteins | sample TergutEmb28metaG_3_FD_89872 | JGI IMG/M metagenome (GOLD analysis project Ga0123355, IMG submission 89872) | Embiratermes neotenicus P1 segment gut microbial communities from Petit-Saut dam, French Guiana - Emb289 P1 | ecosystem: Host-associated > Arthropoda: Insects > Digestive system > Gut ...
CATAACCTGAATTATATATAAAGACCCAGTCCGTACCGCGCAGTAAACACTCTCCGTCTCAGTTATACAAACCAGTCAGTTAATGCTGTATAGGGAAATAATCGCTGTTTGTTCTGAGATCCACACAAAACACATAGCCTGAATTATATTAGAGATGGAAACGTCGCTCCGCCACTGCCATTTGTTGTTTACAGTTATCCTGTCACAATGAACATGCAGTACATTTCCACTTGGCACGTGCACTCTCCTCTCATTGAGCATATTTCTGCGTGACTGAAAGGTTTAAAGTTCCATGGCGCCGCGGAGGATTTTCCGCTGTGCGTTGCTTGGGAAACGCTAGACAGTAACCGACTTCGATGAAGATCATTATGCCTGTCATTCAGTCAAACCTCTACAGCATTATGACAAGATGCACCAATAATTTAGGGTAGAGCGAATTTGTTCTGCAAGTAGCTTCATTTTTACAGCAGTAACAATCCGTTAGGCACTCACCTTCTTTAGGCCCATAGGATAAGTCGCAAGTAAGAAATGTTATTTGTGATGCATTGTGACTGCTTCTTGGAAGGTCGGAAAGGAAATGATAGCATCTAACGTCAGCAGAAACAGCTGGAGCAGTGTTGAAACGCGACGCCTCATACAAATATTTCTGACGGCGTTGCCATGACAACTGTGTGAACCCGCTAATTTGGTTCCTCCCTAATTATACTCCACTCCAGCAGCTAATTTTAACTAATTCATATAAACACGCAACGATTAAAAAGCTGCTGTAGGGTCGCAGTTAAGTTTTGTTGTAGTTGTTAGAGCAGTGCTTGTTGAACGACGCCTACAGTCGCCGAGATTATGTGAAGTCGGTGGGAGAGGAAGTGCTATGGAGCATTGGTGGAATGATACTGACAGGGGAAACGGAGTGCTGGGAGAAAAACTTGTCATAGTGCAACTTCGTCCACCACAAATCTCACATGGACTGACCAGGGATCGAAACCGGGCCTCCGCGGTGACAGGCCGGCGACTGACCTGACCAGGTTTTGTCTTTTCTGCCTTGTGAATGAGGATGTAATGGTCATGTCATCGAAGCAGATGGTTCATGTTAATTGGGAATGAACTGGCTACATTTTGTAAGAGGGTGAGTGGGGTTATGGGTTCACTCAAGGAGCCGTAGGTCACGGGCCGGACGGTCCTGGATTCGATTTCTGGTAGAGGTAAGAGGTTCTTTCTTTTCCAAAACTTCCAGACCGGCTCTGGGGCCCACCCAGCCTCCTACTGAATGAGTATTGGGGAGGAGGGGGGGGTTTTCCCGTGGTACAGCGGCTGGGGCGTGAAGCTGACCTCTCACCTCCGTCTACTGAAGATGTTAAGAATGGGTGGAGCTGTACCTCTTCTCCTCCTATACGTGTGGCTTTCATAGCAACAACGCTGTCTCTAACGCACTGATAGTTCCTTATTTTATAATGGTGTAAAAGGTAAAGGTAAAGCAATCCCATTACAGGCCTAGACAGACCCTGAGTTCTCCAGTAGGCTGAGGCTCCCAGATATCAAGACAATCGGCACATGAAGGCAGTAAGGTTGTTAGCCTTACGCACTGGCTGCCTTAACCCGTAGGAAATATTCCTGGTACTCATTTCTGTTAAAAGCTGAGTCGACCCCAGGGCCATAGTGCGGCTGGAAGGATTTGTCAATGGAAAATTCCAGTGACACCATCGGGAATCGAACCCGCGACCTTCCGGTTTGTAGCGCAGTGCCTCAACCAACTGCACTACCGCGTGCTCCGTTATAATATGGTACATGGCAGTAATTGGGTCACTTAAGAAAGTCGTTCTGAGTCACCTGTAGGACCCCACATGTCATGACTCCCTGCTATTGTACATCCGGACAGTTTCTTACATTGATTGCTGCGACAGTGGAGGTCGCGATTCGTCTGAAACGTCGGTGACAACGTTGCCTATCAGGAGAACGTGAAGCAGACTGTGTGCGAAATTAAGGAGATGCGCCTTTTTGTATATGTAAATGTCGGCAGTAGAGGGGGTAAGTTGTCACCTTCGCGTCCCGTCCCCTTTAACCCCAGGCCAACAGTCGGCTGTACCTATCGCTGGTGGTGCCCAGAGTCGATCTGCATTCAGCAGTAAACGCGGTCTCCTTGCACGTCACGTAAGCGTGTGGGGGAGGATACGCATGGCTTCAGTCACTCTTACTCTCGGCACTAGATGGAGGCGAATTGTCAGGTTCACGCCCCGGCCGCCTTTACCCCCTTGGAAAGAGACTGCCGGTGCCCACAGGTTGTGTGGGTCTCAGGGCCGCACAGACATTTTTGAGAACAGGCAAATTTTTGCTCTTCTATTTGAGAGCAATATCTCTGCTACTGTTGGGAGTCAAATTTATATTGCCCGGTCGTCCGGCTCGTGGCCCGGCCACTGTACTGACTGAGCTATCCCTGTTCCCCACTGTACTGCAGATGGGTCACATATGTATTTCCCGTTCTACCATTTGTCAAGCACCACGCCGTTTGGCTGCAACATTTGCCGGGCAGCGTGGACAGTGGCGTTCACAGCTTTGGGAGCGCTCAGAGAGAAGCAGGTGGCAGCGTGGTGAATTTTACAGTTCTGAAGGATCAGATGACATGTGGAATAAACACCTGTCGACCGATGTATGGGCTAGGTTATACCTAGTCTCGTTTTATATGCTAAGTGTACGAAATCTGTGAAATCAACGCATAATGGGGATGTCTTCGGCGTCTCGGTCCACGTGCTTAACACAGAACAGATTTACCGGGTTCTGCACCAAAACTTTCACTTCAATACTATTTAATTTTCGTATTCATGAAATATAGGATCCGGGATAGCTCAGTGAGTGTAGTGACTAGGATACGGGTGGAACGATTGTGGAATCGGGGTTCGACTCTCGGCAGGCACAGAAACTAATTCTTCGCCATTACTGCACCTAGACGGGTCTGGAACCGACCACCATCTCCTGTACAATGCGGCCCGTCGGGTTAGCTGCTGGGAGTAAGTGGCCGGGTCGTGAGCTGACCACTCACTCCCCTGTAGTGTCCAGGTTAAGAATAGATGGATCTATTCTTCTGCACCCCCATACGCCTTAATGTTGAGGTGTTTCATTAAGCGGGATGACAACTTAACGTCTTCAAATCAAGTTTCGCAGTAACACCTGTACTCCCCCTCTGTTACTCCAGTGGCATGTTATGGAGCGACCTTTACCATTACTACATGAATTACACCGCACATAGCTGCCGTGAGGTTGGCACTACTGTCTCGTATTCGGGAGGTTCCGGAATTTTCCCTCTTTCCCTCCAGACAAACACGACACCATTTTAAATGTTAGGCCCAGCCACTTACTGCAGCGCTGTTTACAATTCGTTGTCCACTCATGAAGCCATCATAGCTCAGTTGGTATAGTGACTAGGTTATGGGCTGGACGATCCAGGGTTCGAAGCTAGACAGGGACAAAACGTCCAGACCAGCTCGGGGGCCCACCCAGTCAACGGGCTCCTGGGGTTTTCCCCGGGCTAAAGCAGCCGGGGCGTGAAGTCTACCATTCTGCCTTCATCTGGTGCTGAGGCGAAGAATGAGAGGAGTTATATCTTTACTGCCCCTATACGTCTTCATGGTGTGGGCAGAGACGCCTTAACCTATCGGTTTTCATTCATTAACCCTTCTAGCGTGTGACGCTGAACCTATGTAGCTGCTAAAGCGTTGCTAAAAGTAAGAAAAATTATTCATGACGTTGGCCCACTTCAGGCCTAAAAATAACATTCAAAACCGACAGTATCTGCAGCAGGCGCAGGTTATACTTCATGTGGCCTGGTATTGGCTAAAAATAAACAGGATTGGGCCGTAATTAGTGGCAGAAGTGGACCGCTGTAGCCTTCCAAGTCTCTTTGTCGTGCTTCAGCGCTAGCGGGACCGTCCTCACACAGCGAACAAGGCTTGTAGACATTTACTGACGTTTCGGAAGAATCCTTCCACCCTCAGTACCAAGGTAGCTTGTTTTTTTTCCCCAAGTGTCTCTAAAGCTACGCGGCTGCAGGTTTCTCTGCAACGGTATCGGACTTCCACCAGACTCCACGGCGTCACAACCCAGAAGACAGCATTTTTTATAGTCCCTGTCGTGAGAACACCAAAGCTCACGAAAATTTGCCGACACATTCCAGTTTTGGTCAAAATGTGGCAGAAATTGCATATTCGAAGTTGTTGGCTGGCTACACGCCCCTTTGTAACGAACATGACAGTTCGTACATTCGATAGTGGTCTGAGGAACCATAAGCACGTTACCATTTGTTATTGGTTAGTAAAACGAACATTCTTCCTTCCCCACCTCAGTTTATAGGTGTATATGCGTAAAAATGCAATTACAACAGCGTACGTTATTAGCGCTACGGGCTAAATACTCAGAATATTTCAGCTTATCGCACCAAATACTTGAACAATGATGTCAGGATTTCTTTTATAGCTCTTCTGTGACGGTCTGGATTTTACAGTATTGAGATTACACTAGTAATGAGCCATTCAGTGGAAAGTACTAGTACACATTATTTGATCTTTAAGGCGAGATTAACCTTAACTATATATGTATATATAAACATCCAGTCCGTACCGCCAAGTAAACACTCTCTGCCTCAGTTATACAAACCAACCAGTTAATGCTGCATATGGAAATAATCGCCGTTTGTTCTCAGATTCATACAGAACACATAAATACACTGTGCGGGCAGAACGTATTAGTGTTGAGTGTTAAACCTGATTGTACATAAAGTAACCAGTGCGCTTTGAAAGGTCAATTTTGAAATTTACAGCAAACATAAAATAAAAATAAAAGTATCAAAATATGCATCGGCCGGGAATCGAACCCGGGCCGCCCGCGTGGCAGGCGAGCATTCTACCACTGAACCACCGATGCTCGGACTGTAAATTTTCTCCATGTAGAAAGTTATGGAGATATCAATACTGCTGTGTTGTATGGCTGTTGCTGGTATTGTAATGAAAATTATGGTGGTCGTGTGGAATATGATTTGTCAGTTAGGTGGCGACATTGCGGATTAGCCTGCTGCTTGCACCTTCAGTATATAATTATGTACAAGGCACAAGCTGGGTGTGTTCAAGGATAGGTTTGTTTTTGTAGGTTCATTGTACTCAGTGATTCCAGTGGGGCGGTACAAAATCTTAAATCCAACCTTCGTATTCCGATCGAGGCAGTTGAACGAGAAACTTACACCGGTAAGCAATCTTGTTCTTCAGAAGCTGATAGTCTCCCAGCATTCCGAACAGTATAGGTGAACCTGCATGGGAAGCAGCATGTTTTTCAAAATGCTAGTACCGCCTACCAGACTGTACGGTGTTATAACCCAGAAGACTGAAGTAAAGCTGAAGTGTTATATACGACAGTCTAATTCAGGGTCTTTGATCCTCCACTTCGCCCTCAATCCTCGCAGGTCACAGCGCTGTTCCACTTGAGACTGCCTGAACGTGTTCTGCTGGCGCTGTGTTTAGCTACAGTAGCAATGAGCCTAATCGTAATCAGGTGATGAAGGCATAGGGGTGAGTGCAGGTATGGCAGGACACATTCTTAACCTTGGCATTACGTGGTAGTGAATGATAGCTTCACGCCTCTGCCACTGTATCTCCAGCGAGACAGCACGCGGTACCCATTGCATTGGTGGCTGGTTGGTCCCCAGGGTCGATTTGGATGACGTGATAATGATAAAAATTCGTTTCTGCTTCCGGCAAACGAACCCCGATCCCACGATCGTCCGGCTTGTAGCAAAGTTACTGCACTAACCGAGCTGTGCAGTTAGTCTACATACCGTGCAGCTGTGCGGTGCACAGTTTGTGTAGCCGGCAGTGTGCGCGGTAGCGGGCGCTCGTCCGCTGTCTTGCTGCGCACACCTGCTTGTGCACTAGGGGGTGCGGGTTGGACGACAGGGCAACCAACATCTGGACTCCCGGCAGAAGACATTTCTCTCTTATTCTCAGCGCCCGTCCCGACTCTGCAGTGCACCCAGCCTCCCATCCAACCACTGCCGGGATTCTTTCACCATGGTAAAGGCGGCCGGAGTGTGCAATTGGCCACTCATACAGATATTACGGAAGCAGACAATGCATGGAGGTGTACCTTCATTCCCCAATACGTCTTCAATTACCGTGATGGTTAATTAAGCATACATCCAACGTTGCCTTTATCGTAATGGAATAATCTGGAAGGGTGACGTAGATTATGTGCTTCGGGATAGGGTCCACTGGCATGCTTTTGTGAACACGATGATGAAGCCTTAGGGTGGTTAGATGTAACGCACTGATTTTATCCACGAGCTTCTGCCGCAGTCGGTATAACGTAAGTTGAATTCAGATTGACCATTTGAAGACTAAAAATTGAAAATAATTTTCCACCCAATCCTCGCCGATAACCGGAAGAACTTAAGTTTTGGAGGGTCCCAGGCTTCGAGCGTTTGTTCTTCTGGTAAGAGCAAAGTGTAGATGAAGATGAGTATGGAGCACTGGTGAAATTATACTGACAGGTGAAACCGAGGTACTGGGAGCAAAAAATGTCACCGTGGCACTTTGTCCACCACAAATGTAACATGGACTGGCCTGGGATCGCACGAGGGCCTCTGCGGTGAAAGGAAAGCAACTGACTGCCTGTGCCATGACACTGCCTTTAAATACTATAGTTAACTAATCCCAATTATATATAAACATTCAGTTCGCACCGCGCAGTGAACACACTCCCTCACAGTTACAACACGACAGGCAATGTACTGTACGTATAACGTAACATACAGGTGCGTTCGTGCAACCACTGTTGCAGTGGAAAAGCGATGAGTATTACGTCTCAAGATCAGAATGCAGGATGAATTCACAGTGTGAGGATTCATAATAGTACCTTCGAGAGGGTGGAAGAGTTTAAATATTTGGGAACAACTTTAACAAATCAAAATCCTATTGCGGAAGAAATTGAAAGCAGATTGAGGTCAGGAAATGCTTGCTATCATTCGGTGCACAATCGTTTGTCTTCCAGGTTGCTATCCAAAAATTTAAAGATCAAGATATATAGAACTATAATTTTGCCTGTTGTCTTGTATGGGTGTGAATCTTGGTCGCTGACATTGCGGAAGGAAAGGAAGCTGAGGGTGTTTGAGAACATGGTGTTGAGGAGAATATTTGGACCTAGGAAGGAAGAGGTAACGAGGGAATGGAGGAGACTGCATAACGAGAGGAGCTAAATGATTTGTACTCCTCACACAATGTTGTGCAGGTGATAAAATCGAGAAGAATGAGATGGGCTGGGCATGTGGCGCGTATGGGTTAGGAGAGGGGGGTATATAGGATGGGGGAACCGGAGGGAAAGAGACCACTGGGAAGACCTAGGCGTAGATGGGTGGATAATATTAGGACGGATCTCCAGCAGGTGGGATGTGGGTATATGGACTGGATAGGGCTGGTCCAGGATAGACAGGTGGCGGACCCTTGTGAGCGCGGTAATTAACCTTCGGGTTCCATGAAATGCGGGGAATTTCTGACTAGCTGCAAACCAGTTAGCTTCTCAAGGAGGACTCTGCACCATGGAGTAAGTACGTATTACATATTGTGTGTTTTTATAGCTTTAGGTACCTAATGTGAAATGTACACGCGCCATTTTGTCATCTATGGCCTGTCTGGCTCTCCTGTATTTTCCACATTATATCATAAACGGTACGATTTTCAAAAAACAAAAGCAAAATGTGTGTTTTGATTTTCCCTACAACTTTTGTCTGCGACATTTCTCATTCTAAGAAGAAATGAGCAAGATGTGATTAAAAATGTATATCGGTCTGCATGTGCAGTGCCGTTATGCTTGTCAGATTTTAATGAAACTTGCATTTTTATGAGAGATTTTCGAAAAATACCCATTTGAACTTCATGAAAATCCGTCAAGCGGGAGCCGAGTTGTTTAATGCGGATAGACAATCGAACAAATATGACGAAGCCAACAGTCGCTTTTCGCAATTTCGCGAACACGCCTAAAAACCAGCCAGTTAATGCTGTACAGAGAAATAATCACTGTTTGTTCTCAGATCCACACAAAACACATAACCAGAATTATATATAAAGACCCAGTCCGTACCCCGCAGTAAACACACTCCGTCTAAGTTATACAAACCAGTCAGTTAATGCCGTATAGGGAAATAATCGCTGTTTGTTCTCAGATCCACACAAAACACATAACCTGAATTATATATAAAGATCCAGTCCGTACCGCGCAGTAAACACTCTCCGTCTCAGTTATACAAACCAATCAGTTAATGCTGTATAGGGAAATAATCGCTGTTTGTTCTCAGATCCACACAAAACATAAATAAACTGTGTGGGCAGAACCTGTAATTGCTGAATGTTAAACCTGGTGCTGCTTACAGTATCCACTGCACTGACGGAATTCGAACCAAATACCATCATAATGCCTGTCCGATACATTACCGCTATGCACACCTGCTAGGTTAACGACCGTGTATGCCGATTATGGAATTGTGTTACCAAGACGTCAAGATTGCGAGGTGCTCGCCCCCGGTGTGTGTGTGTGTGTGTGTGTGTGTGTGTGTGTGTGTGGGCGCCAGGCGGTACGTGCACTGCCGTCACCAGACAACACCCGCCCCCGCAAGCACCGCCGTCGAATCATCGCGCCATCTCCACGGTGCACAGACCTTCGCGACAAGCTACTGGTTGCTCAGCCACTCAAGACGTCTTCCGTTTTATGGACGCCAAGGTTGCCGTACGGTGTCAACACGATCGTGCCACTGACACCTGTCCCAAGTCACTTCAATGCGAGTAGAGCACGTTTGAAACGTGATGGCACACGCGCAGAAACCAGATTTGGTCTTTCAGCGAAACGGACGAGTCCATTTACATTGGCCTTTTTTGTTGAAGATCCGCTGCGTTATCCTTCCATCTACGGCTAGTTCTTCCAAGCGGCTTCTTTTTTTCTATTTTCGGATTCAAACTTCACTATACGTACTCAAAAACGCTACAATGTGTCCACACGACGTTGGCCTGTCTGGTACGTTTCTCACAATTAACAGCGGCTGGTCTTTGTAATGTGGACGGACGGTGTTCTCTGTGAGTTATGAACTGCTACACACGACACATTTCGTCCTCCTGTTGCACTGTTTGCATAAACATCCGGCAGTCAGGCACAAGACGGTGACGGAAAATGGAGTTTAAGGGAGACAGTAGGAGCGTGTTATTGCTCTGACCTTTGACTTCCTAATCTTGTTGACCAGGGGTGGACAAATTGCTGACAGCAGGTGGCCCTCACGCCTAAAATCTTGGAAGCATGTATTTTCAGTTAATGCTTTTCTGTTTGAAAATCCGTGTTCACGAAGATGGGGCTACATATACTGCCCCTTAAGAGTGCGTTCGATTCCCTGCTTAGACCCCATACGCAGTTACGGAAATACAGTTAAAGTCTGTACAATCTAAATTCTGTGCGCCAAAAATGAAAGTCCGGCATGTTAAATTGTTTTGTCAGTGGAGCGTGATGTGGACAGCGCATCGAATTTAGCTCTTTTGCTAGGACGCATGACGCCACAAACTATCTGGAGTAACAGATTGTGGTTACGCTGTGCGTGCATTTCTAGTTTCTTTGGGGTTTTTCGTCAGTGCCTCCAAGAAATACTGGGCCAGTATCACAACTGTTACCCTCCCCACCGTGCGCAGTCCGGTAGCAGCACGGCTGACTGCCTGCACAAACAGGACTTCTCTGCACTTAGTCGCAGTGAAAGCTCCAGATCTTACGTAACGGTCGTATAATTCGTCGGTGTGTAGTCGGAGGTGGGAACAGCGTTCGTAAAGAGTGCGAGAGGTTTTGAGTAAATGTGCAGCGATACAGAGGTACTGGGAGTGGCGAATGTACAGCTGTAGGAACAGGTAAATGGATGGATGGATGGACAGACGGACAGATAGATAGATAGATAGATAGATAGATAGATAGATAGATAGATAGATAGATGGATGGATGGATGGATGGATA
>Ga0123355_10022953_pt1 | contig 10008 bp, 8 predicted proteins | sample TergutEmb28metaG_3_FD_89872 | JGI IMG/M metagenome (GOLD analysis project Ga0123355, IMG submission 89872) | Embiratermes neotenicus P1 segment gut microbial communities from Petit-Saut dam, French Guiana - Emb289 P1 | ecosystem: Host-associated > Arthropoda: Insects > Digestive system > Gut ...
GAGTGAGTGAGAGAGTGAGTGAGAAAGTGAGATTGGGTGAGTGATTGAGTGAATGAGTGAGAGAGTGAGTGAGAGAGTGAGTGATAGAGTGAGTGAGCAATTGAGTGAGTGAGTGAGTGAGATAGTGAGTGAGTGAGTGAGAGAGTGAGTGATTGAGTGAGAGAGTGAGTGAGTGAGTGAGTGAGAGAGTGAGAGAGTGAGTGAGTGAGTGAATGAGTGAGAGAGTGAGTGAGAGAGTGAGTGAGTGAGTGAGAGAGAGAGTGAGTGAGTGAGAGAGACTCTTGATGTTCATAACTTGGACCAATAAAGCCACCATATGTGTTTGAATTATGAAAGTGTATTGTGTGGTTTCTTGTTCAGGATACGATGTGCCGAAACTAACGAAGTACTTTGACTGGATCTCCGTGATGACATATGATTTCCATGGTCACTGGGACAAGCAGACCGGTCATGTTGCACCACTTTACTATTATCCTGGTGATACATATGATTACTTCAATGCTGTAAGTAATGCTGTCACTGTGTATCGCACTTCATCTACAGGACAAGCAAGCAGACTGGTCATTGCTGTCATGTTGATGCCTTGGCCACGGGCTGTGTATAACAGCCATGAGTAATAAGGAAATGTAAGACTTACAAGCAATGTTTCCAAACCTTTTTTCCATGGATGATCCCCTTAAAATAATTTTTTATATCCCAAGGAACCGTACCTGAGAAAACATTTACAGGCTTGGGAAAGTTGATAGCAGGGAGCACAGTTGAATTACTGTTAAAGTATTGCCAAGAAAATGTATTTGTAAAGACCTTCTATATACAAGGTGGTTCAAATATGACCGGGACTGATGTGGCTTGTTTACACACAAATCAGTCCTGGTCATATTTGAACCACCTTGTATATACACACACACACACACACGCGCTTATTTATTTATTTATGGTCCGGGATTGAATCCCGGTGGGGACGAGATTTTCCGCCTGTCCAGACCGGCCCTGGGGCCCACCCAGCCTCCTGTACAATGGGTACCGGGTCTTTCCCAGGGGTTAAGTGTGGCCGGGGCGTGCTGCTAACCACTCACCCCCCTCTAGTGCCGTGGTCATGGAACAGTAGAGCTATACCTCTACCCACCCTCTGGGCCACACTGGCCGGTAACGGGATCACTTTAGCTTTACCTTTTTATTTATTTATTTTATTCCTGGGATGCTTCAAAATTGTTGTTTACTTATTCCACAATTTATTGCAGAATTCCTAAAAATGCTGTGAGTAGCACTGCCTAAATAAGATATACATCCTTATGGTAATCTGAACAGTGTACAGTGAGGGACCTAATTGAAGTTTCATTTTACCCATTTCCAGTATCGTGACATTAATCCTGAAATTTAAGGTTCTCACAGCAGTTCTGCTGAAGATTCAAGTGTTCTGGGATGTGACACTGTGTCGCTGAGTGAATGGTTCATGACATTTCAAAAGATTCATCTTCAGGTACCCAGCTATGCAAAAAGGCTTCTTGGACTGCTTGCAATGTCATGACAGCATCAGGTACCAGAAGACCAGAATCCTTAATATTAACCTTCCTGTGTCACAGCTGGAACACAGCAGCATGTGTTATGTGGGTATCAGTACAATGAAAATTTGTATGTTAACTGAACTGGCATTGATGGTACCTGGAGAGAGACAGAAGAGAGAGAGAGAGGTGTGAGTCAGAGTTGTTGTGCAGTTCACTGACACTAGGTGTGTGGGCATGAACAGGCGGGAAATTTGGCAAATGTGTGGAAGAGAGGAAATGCATATAGGATTCTGATGGGGAGACAAAAGGACAAGACCACTTGGAAGAACTAGTCATAGGTGGGAGGATAATGTTAAAATGGATCTTAAATAAATAGGGTGGGAGGGCTTTGACTGGCTTCATCTGGCCATGGACAGGGACGAGTGGCGGGATGTTGTGAGCGCAGGAATGAACCACTGTGTACCTTATAGTGTGGGGTATTTATTGACTGGTTGATGAACTGTTCATGTCTAGAGAAGGACTGCTGTGTGCAGTTAGTTACAGGTACACTGTGGTCAGAATGCTATAATGTCTCTTTATGTATGTTGACAGAACTTTTCAATCCATTACTGGATTGAGAAAGGAGCGGACAGAAAGAAGATCATAATGGGCATGCCGATGTATGGACAGTCATTCAGTTTGGCTGATGCCAGTGAACATGGACTGAACTCTAAGACTTACGGACCAGGCCAGGCTGGAGAATTTACAAGAGCAGGAGGTTTCTTAGCTTATTATGAGGTAAGTGCATCACACAAATGAGCAGATTTGTTTGAGTCTAGGTTTGTGTAGTTGTTTGGCTGGTCTCATAGCAGGAGTCGAGCTAAATCTGTGGTACATAAAAGCAAAAAGAATTTAAATTAAAATGTGCACACATGTGCATGTGTGTGCGTGTGAAACTAAGGTGTTATTGCGCCATAAATCGCTTTCTATGCATAAATTATTTAAGCCAGAAATGTGGATTCATGTGCATGATACAGTTCATTAACATACATTTGCAGTGGCTCTAACTACATGTGCAAGCTTGATGCACATAAACTGAACAGTAGAGTTTACTTGACCAGCAGCCATCATTGTATATTCTTTATTAATTTGTGGGTTGTGATTTTCAGGATTTATTGTTCTATTGTGTTCACTTCATGATACAATTTGACAGTTGTAAGTTGCATGCTGTGTTGACATTGCCACTGTTATGGTCTGTCATCTGCCTGCAGATTTGTCACGCTGTTAAGTCACAAGGATATGTACCAGTACGAGACCCAGATGGCAGGATTGGTCCATATGCCTATAAAGGAAATCAGTGGGTGTCCTATGATGATGTGTCCGATATCAGAAGGAAGGTACGTGCCTTGAAAGTTCTGAGTTTATTGCAGTGGTGTGATTATGGGATGTGACACTGGATTGCTGGGTGAGTGGTTGCTGGCGTTTTGAGGGAGGGTCCATGATGAAATCATTTGTTTGTGGACCTTGAACACCTGACACTGATGGCAACACATTCCTTTGAAATGTGTGGAACCACATACCAACTGATGCACCCTCCATTGTAGATGACCAGACCTTTGAAATTGCTGTTTCACTGCACCATACCTAGCTGAAGTAATTGACTGAATTCCTTTTGGCTTATTTCACTATTTTGTCAGAATCGGCAGACCCTGTAGCATTGTTGGTGTGGTGACTCACAAATTGGAAAGGGTTTGGAAGGTGAAGTTCTAATCAAGGTACTGTCTTCGCACTTGACTGAGGAAAACTACGAAAACCTGTCAGGATAGCCTGTGTCATGGCCAAAACTCGAACCAAGAACCTCCCAGACACAAGTGTAGTGTCACCTTAAACCAAATTACTTGGTGCTGACTGTCCTATTTTACCTGACTGGACAAGAATTATTCACTGGACACAAACCAAGAGAATTTACTGAAGGTTTGTTTGGCTATGTGAGATAAAGATACCAGAAGCACTAAGACTCTCTCTGAAGTGATTCATTAATGAAATTAATCTCATACCTGTCTGACCATGGATTTCTTGGTACTGGTCTGATGGTTCGATACTGTGTGCTACTTTGATAGCGGACTGCATATAGGAAAGGCAACATGAAACTGTACTGAAAAAGTTTCTCCAAACTAAGAGTTAAGGTTTTCACAGTCATCTTCTGGGTTTTTGCACCATACTATGGGCTTTTTTTCTGACATTTCAGAGGAAAATGTATCAGTTATGTAGGAACGTTTGTGGGAATTGTGACTAAGTGAGACCTATGGAAGGGGGAAGGGGAGTTAAGAATTCACAAAATGTTCGTTTTCAGGGCCTCAGCCAGTGGTGGATGTGAAAATAATGTGGCTTATAGCCAGTGATGTACTTTATTCTTGTGGGTGGCAGTAATGAAGTAAATGAGTGTTGTGTCAGGGGGAAAAAACTATTGCATTCTTGGAGGCTGCCTGCTGCCTTCTTTCTTTCTAAGAGCTGTCATTACATGATTGGTGCTCAGTTAACATCTGTTCTTTGTATTCACTTTTACAGTCACAGTACATCAAAAGAATGAATCTAGGTGGTGGAATGATCTGGGCTCTTGACCTGGATGACTTCAAGAACCGATGTGGTTGTGGGGAACATCCGCTGCTTAAGACAATCAATCATGAACTGCGTGGGCTTCAGGTTTCTACGTCAGATTGTACATAAATTGTATGGTATTAAATTGTTTTATTGGCTAGGGTTGCCATAATACTGTCTTTTGTAAGCTGCTGTAAAGCATTTTGACTGTATGGCAGGTATACAAGGAAACTCCATGTTCGACCTGTAACCGTACACTAAAATGCATTCCCATCATATGTAAGTCAGGAACTCTAGTACCATACAGAGTAAGCAAAGCAGCTGATAATGTTTGGGTTTACTATAGAATGCTGCATTAACTTTTGACTCAGCGTGGCAAATGTAACATGAACTTCATCATATGCGAAGTCTGCTTCTGCTGCAAGTTGCTATCTATATTTTCCTTGCAGCTCAGCTTACCTTCTTTCATAACAGAGTCTCGAAGTATTGACCTGCAGCTTCTGAGCAAGCCTCACACCTTCTGACAATATTTATAGATTCACAATAGAGCTCTTGTCTTGAAATATGGCATTTTCTCTTTCAATATTGTCTTCCGGTTCTTGCAAAGAATGTGGATCGGACAGTACAGTCAACATTCTTCACAAAAACTCTCTTCTTCTGTTAATTTAAATCTGCTAACAAAGTTGTTGTGTGATACTTAAGGAACTGATCCAATACTTGCTCTAATTCCTTGTATAAACGGTCCTATATCCTCAGTTGGTTCATGCAGATTCCAGACAATATCACACCAGCCACCTCTCAGTTCTGTATATGACATACAGCCACTAAGAAACTTTACTGTCTTAACTGCAGATATTTTCTCTCATGTACAAATAATCCTGTCCCAATTCAATGGTTTTAATTTCTTTTTCTATATACAAAAGTATAATCCTCTGCTCGCTGCCTCTCGTATCCCATCAAACCTCCAATACACCCACTACATCTAATCTATACCTTGCTGATTCTCTGGCCACTGTATTAAGTGAAGGCTCCTCACATTTCATGAACTAAATCTCAAGTTCATTTTCCGATGCTCCAGTTGTACCAACAGATCTGTCCAAATCCAAGGAACTGCACAGCATTTCAGAACATGATGAATTTTATGGCAAGTTGTTAGCCATTTTCCCAACCCCCAACCTGGAGAATCACCCCTTGTCAGCTGTCCACGGCTGCTTATTCAGCATATGCACACCTACCATTCATATCTGGAGGCCATCTCCTTCATCCACAATCCAAGGACTTGCCACGGTATTGCAACAGGCTCTGACTGCAGTGAATACACCCGAATCTTAGAACTGAGACTGCTGTTTGACTTACATTGACTAACCATCAGAGGTGGTAGGAAGTCATGTCTCTATCCTTTTCTTTATCCCTTTTGTACATCTATCTTCTTCCCTTCTGTATGGCTTACTGGCTTCCTGTCTCATTTATTTATTCACACTTTTGTCGTTCCTGTCCTATTCCATCACATGAAAACAGTTTCCTTGCCCTCATTCTTTCATTCCTTTATCCCCTTCTTCCTTTTGCCTATATCCCTTTTGTCTTTTATTTGTGTGTGTGTTGGTGTGTATGTGTGTGTGTGTGTGTGTGTGTGTGTGTGTGTGTGTGTGTGTGTATGTGTGTATGTGTGGTACAGTGTGTGTGTGTGTGTGTGTGTGTGTGTCATTATTTCTGTCCTAGTTCCTCAGCAACAGCATGTTCACCACAATCTGTGACTGTCTATATGTAGACAATACCTATAGTTGTCAGTGTATGAAGTAACACAAGTCATCCAGTTTCAGACATTGGCAACCCTAGCCAAAACGTTCCTGTAGACATAGTACACTCCACAGCTATATATACCTCAATATATTTTCAAGTTTAAGCATTTGTTTTCAATTCTGTGATATTAGGTGCATTTTATGCCCTCATTTCTCATACTTTCAATAGCAAGTGAGACTGACATGTGCCCTCACATTTGCACATAGTAACTCATTAATGCAAAACATGTTTTCTCAGGAGGCTGACCTCCATGATTGGCTGTGCAATCCTGAAGCACTTTTGACCTCTATTCTTTCACTCTCATTTTGAAATCTGACATGCTGCTGATGGTTCAGGTCTCGTGGGATGTGACACAGTGTCATTGGGTGAGTGGTTCCCATCATTCCAGAGGATCGTGGTGCCTTCATCTTGAAGGGTAAGCAGTCAATCATCAGGGATCAGTCACCCAATGACATGATGTCACATCACAGAATGGTTGAATCCTCAGCAGCACCACTGTGAGAGCCTCAGATCTCAACTGACATGGTGCTGCTTGAAGGTGTTGCTGAAGTGTCTCCATTTAGCTTGTGATTTATATGGTGAAGTTACCCACCGTGTCATGACGATATGTGGGTAGTGCAGATGCACAGCTGTACATTCATAACCTGTGCTCTGCATGGTTGCCAGTGGTCACTTTGACACTGTTGTCACTCTACCCAAGTACCTATCGAAGAAATTACTTAGTGGCAGTTGTGTTGGCAAAGAGAGAAACCTGTGTCCGAGCCACACTTATTGTCTGACCTGTAGGGGTCACCATGTCAACTGGTCTTTCTGGGTCTGTAAATGCAAATTAAATAATTGGAATCGCATGTACAACACGTGCACCAAAGTGATGGTAAAAATTGCATCATGAATTCTGTCACACTGCAATAAGTCTTTGGGATGAGAGAACTAACTAAGTAACTAACCACATTGCAGTACCATGCCACAAAATTAATGTACATTCTTCTTCTTTTGTGTATTGCAGTTTTATATTGCCATAATGACAAACAACAGAATGGGCAGCAGTTATGAGCTGTCACTAAATATTTATTACATTTCGTTGAATGAAACCATAGTTTACGCTTACAGTTTTAGTTGGCAGGCCTTGTTTCAATATTATATACATAAATAGTCATTTAATTCTACAGTAGAAAAGGGCAAAATTGATAAACCGTAAGAGTTTTGTCAATTTTGCGCTGGAAATTTCATTAGAAATAAAACATTACATTGTGAGTAAATATATGGGACTGCAGATCTTTGTATTTTACTGATCTGTTATATTAAGCAAGAAGCTCTTAAACAGCCTATTACTGTCATATAAATTTGCATATTTAAATGTACTTCACAAGCATTATACACAATTCACAATTTAATGAACAGCACACGTGTCTTGATGACAACTGTGGCAATCACATTCGTGTATTTCTTGTGGTGTTGATTACCATTTTAAGATTTCTAACATAAATAATGTAATGTTGTGTTTGGTCTCGTTAGCAAGTGTATTATTTCCTGTTCCTTAACAGTATCATCAGATTATTGAGAAATGCTGGCATACAGGCTCTGCTCTAAGTGCTGTTTGTACAGACAGTACACTAAAATTATGTCGTACTCTGAAATATCTGCATATACCACAATAAAGGATAAATTGTTCGTACTTGAAACCATCTAATAATGTTCAGTGGTTTGTACTATTGCAGGAAGCCACCTGTGGGGTACAGTAGTGTAGTGCTGAAAATAAAATGTTTTTAAAAAACAGCGCTATGGTCATAAATGTTAAAGTTTTGTTAATCAGTGTATTGTATGGTACAGTTCAGTATTTAGTTTTGTCCTGACCCACATAACCTGATTCCCAAAGTTTTGTTCCTTTATTTGTAATTCTTTGTTAATATTGACTGTATTGAGTTAACTAACTAACTAACTAACTCAGTGGAGCAGAGTCCTTTCCAATGAAGCTGACAGTGCCTCAGCTATTCAACAAATTCTTCTTGTTTGTGTAATTCATTGATTAACTGCTGTGCTCACAGCAGCTGGGCACTTTTCCCTGTACTGAGCCAGATTATTCCAGTCCACACCCTCTGATCCTATTTGTTTAACAGCCATTTTAATATTACCTTTTTGGTTACATCTAGGTCCTTCAAGTATTCGCTGCCCTTCAGGTGTTCCCATGAAGACCCTGTGTGTATATCTCATCTCCACATGTATCACATATGCCCATCCCATTACCTTTCCCTTGGATTTGATCACTGGGATAATGGTTCATGATAGCACAGATCATGAAAATCTTCAAGATGCAGTTTCACCCCAGTCGCCTTTTACTTCTCCTCTCTCTTAGATCTGAATGTCTTTATTGAATACTGAGCAAATTTATGGCTGTTGAAGAATCATCCAATATGGCTACCAGAGAGAACCCATATCATTCAATATGGAGGAATATGAACACATGACTTCTAGCAAAGTGATAAAACAGGTTACATGTAATTGGCTGTATGTATTGTTTATCTGCCAGGCCAAGGAGCAAGTGGATTTACCACTTGACTGGGTTCCATATAAACTGTGTTTACACATGCAGTAGCATTTATTTTTAAAAAATTCAAGAATACGGTTCCTATGGCACTTCCATCTGTGCAACTGTCTACACCTGGGCTCACCATCATCAATCACCTAACCTTACTGTCACCAACAGACTACCTTGTGAGCTGCGTAATTTTACTAGCTGCATGCAGCACAGTCCTTCAGCTAGTCAAGAAATTTGATGATTGCAGTCCATGCCCTTCTACTGTATTTGTTTCAGATCCAAACATGCCAAAGCTTCATTCAATGTATGCAGTGAATGAGGAGACTATTTCCTTTGCATAATTGAAAGTATATTGTGGAACAAACGCAAAGCCCACACCATTTTGCTTTTCTGCAAGTTCATGGAAATATTTAGGAACAACAGTTTGGCCATAATACAGGAAGGCCAATATGGAAGTGGCACAGTAGTAGAGCATTACAGGACAACCATGAATACATAGCACATGTGTTTCTACAATGCAATGAAACAGTGATCTCATTACATACCATTCCTATAATTCCAACTCAAAACCCTAACACCCTGTTACATAGTGTGTGGGAAATGTCAAAAGAAATCCTAACCTCCTGTACATTGTGCCAAAATGAAAGCCTGAACCCTTATATCCCTTACAGTATAAAGGTAAAGTTGTCCCTATATCAGCCATGTAGGCACATGGGGGGCCTGGAGGTATAGCCCCATTCATTCTTAACCACAAGGAAAGTCTCTTGTATCCGTTGAACAGAAAGTCCCAGAACCAGTCTGGGTGTTTTAGAGGAGATGAACTTATTTGCCCTTAACAACATAACTGAAAATGCAGTGTGAAAGTGGTCTGTGCAATAGTGCGGTCTGTGCAATAGTGCCTCTTTTTGTGTTTCAGTTCCATGATTTCAGTTTGTCTGTGGATTATACATTTTTTGACAGCCTTATATATGCCACTGTCAGCTTCAATGTTCGGAAATACCTTAACAAAACCAATGTGATATGTGCATATGTCATCAAAACACAACTATATCTATGAGTAGTACAATAGGGTATCTACTACATTGGGCACAACTACATGTTTCGGCCACTAATGTTGGCCATCTTCAGGTTGCACATGGACTTATCGAGTAGCTATACAACAGATACAACATATGTGGGGTGTTTTTTTAGGTATGGGGAAGGGGTTTGTGTGGGACCGAGATCTTGTTTGTGTCAGTGGGGGGTGCATGGTCTGGTCTGGAACAGTATCATTAGTTTATTTGTGCCTTGTGACATAAACAAAGAAATATGATAAGCAACAATTGATGACACTGTAGCTATAATTGGGATAAACAACAATTAATGGCAACTGTACCTATATAATGAGATACAGACCATACCACAATTTCCAAGGTGAAAAGATAAAAGGAAAAGACAGTAGACAGACTTAGCATCCTAGACGTAGCACGTAGGTACCATATATAACTAAGGATATAATATAATGAATATAATGAATGCCGTTCTAGACATAGCTAGAGACAAGGCATGAATAAACTAATGATACTGTTCCAGACCATGCCCCCCCCCCCC
>Ga0123355_10022954_pt1 | contig 10008 bp, 3 predicted proteins | sample TergutEmb28metaG_3_FD_89872 | JGI IMG/M metagenome (GOLD analysis project Ga0123355, IMG submission 89872) | Embiratermes neotenicus P1 segment gut microbial communities from Petit-Saut dam, French Guiana - Emb289 P1 | ecosystem: Host-associated > Arthropoda: Insects > Digestive system > Gut ...
GGGGGGGGGTTGACTTTTAAACACCAACCAAAAAAAAAAAAAAATATATAAAAATGGGGAAAAAATATTTGTAAATTTTTGTAGACCCCCCCCCCCCCCCCCAAAAAAAAAACGGAGTACCGTATAACGTTAATGAAATGACGCACGAAGATTTTTTATTTGAAAACACTATCAGGTTCCCTTGGAAGCAGTTTTTCAAAAACAGCTGAAAACGAGACCGTAAAAGTGACAGACATTAAAACAGTCAGTGTAGACAAACGCAGTCCTTACAACTTCTCCTTAAAACGTCCTACTCTCAGGAAAATTACAAAAAGGTTGTAGTGGATAACAGAAGAAAGACAAAATTTGCAGCTGCCCAATTAGACTGCAGCCAGCGTACTCTAAGAAGTTGCTAGTAGGAGACAAAAAGAAAGCTGGTATTTTCTCAACCTACTTTAAAAAAATCACATTCCCAAATTTTATGCTACTTTTTATGAGTCTGTATTTCAATAATTATTATAACATTCAAGGTATTATTCGTCATTTTTGTATTTTGTTTCTTTCTTAATTATGACAATAATATAATTATTAATGTATGAAACAACGTAATTTATCATTACAATCTAAATTTTCCTTCAAAATTGTTATTAATTTCGTGATTTTTCAACTTTTAAAGCCGGCACATGTTTATTAAAAACACAAACAATGATGCAAGAACGGCGACACAAGTCCAAAATCATCCTTTTGAGTAGTCCTGGGATCCTTAAATGTCGAATCTTGGTAAAGTCACTGAAGGACTAGTTAAGGAACATTATAAACTTCTTTATACCCAAATGTCGCAATTATAGTTGCAATAGTTTCCTCACAATTCAACGAAATTAAATTAAAATTCGGGGTTTCCCCTGTCCTGAACACCTGTATTTTTCGAGTTGTGACAGTGTCCGTCTAGGGATACGATATGTCTAAACAGAATCAAGGGGACTGTGCTGTATCTTGCGCGGTTATTCGCCAGTATTTACAGGCGTGGCCCGGGTTCACTCCTGACTTACTTCATGTGAGATTAGTTCTTAGAAGAGCGACAGTAGGGCAGGTTTTTCTGAAAGAACTTTTTTTCCGCCACTATCATTCCACGAACTTTCATTTTCATTCGTGTCATCTGGCGGTGGACAGTGATTTCACTAGAGGCCACATTTCTATATGGATGTTGTCTTACCCCACCACAAGAGAATAAAATAGGAGAGGTTAGTGTAGCTATGCTTCAATCCAGAACCTTTGTATGCTGCCCGGAGTGTATTTATGTATATCGTATTTTTCTTACACTGAGCAGCATTTGTTTACCTAAACAGCATTAAGTAGTTCATATGGTTGACCTTTGTAATGGAGCCTCAATATGTTTATTGTGAGGCAGAAACCGAACTTTAGTAGACAGTTCGTATCATTTTGTCCTTGAGATGGTAAATAAATGTCTGTTTATGGTTGCCGGACCTTTTTATTATAACACCACCTCGGGAGGGGCTTAGGTTAGATGTTAGGCTAGTCTCTCTGTTTTGCTTGTTTCCCCTGTTGCATTCGGAGCGGCTTGGGTTAGACTTCAAGCTGGTCTCTGCTTCTGCACGTACCCCCGCTGCGGCGCCTCTACCGGGCGAGCCATTTGCAGACCGACTACTCCGTCAAATGTCTCCTTTGCCATGGTTATGGGAGAAGGGGTTTCCTGGTGGTAAAGCATACGGAGCGTGAATCTCTTACACACCTCAGTCTAGCGTGAGGGTTATATACGCGTAGAAATTTTGTCTTCTTCTAAGTACGTGTGATAATTAATCACGGAGAAATGTTTGCTTTGTTACCCCAAATTTTAATTTTAATTTCATGTTTTATATTATTTCTTGTTTTGTTTTTTACTAGAAGTACTGGAAACGAAAATACATAACCCTCTGTTGTGAAAAACACCGAGTTTTTATTTATATTTATTTATTTGCTTATTGAAGATAATGGCAGTTGTTTGACACTTGTTTGTTCCCAGTGGGACAAGTACATCGTGACCCGTAAATATTAATCTGTGGTTTCAAAGCTGATGTCTGCAGTGTCACGGTGACACGATTTTTCACCAATTAGTTTGTCTTCAGATGTGACGAACTTAAGAACACCCTGCTTTGCTCCGCTTTGATGAATTTAATTTACCGTACTGTAAACTAGTTGTGCGTCTTCGTATAATGAAAGGCAACGAGATGCACTATATCTCATATTTATATGATAAAGTACTCTACATGTTTCGGACAGGTCCACTGTCCATCTTCAGGAGTATCTCGGCACTGTGTACACGCAATAGGTATTTGTCATGCTAATTCTGAGAAAAAGTACATCTCGTTGGCTTTTATTGTACGAATACATCACGATGCTCGGTCCTCTGAATGTCAAATAGTTGTGCGTCATGTGTCTGTGTAGTGAAATCTTTTAGATAGATGTCAGCAAGAAGCAATAACTAGGGTCTCGTTTCCTACAGAAGTACGTATTGTATTAATGGACATTTCATATCTGTGTTACGATCACGGATCGGCATAATCTACATTCCCAGGGTTCTTAACTCTGATCGCATCCTGTTAAGTATTGTGTGTGTGTGTGTGTGTATGTGGGCTTACATTATTATGTAGATGTCCCTGAACTTAGGAGGATTTAATATTCATGTTCGACTACATTTTTCTTGAATGAAAACAATGAATGTGTGTTTAAAACAAGGAAATTAGGGATTGTAAATTGTTCAGAACGAATGATTTTTAATGTGTGCAAGCTGAGGGTTGCACGTCCTGGATACCAGATGCGTTTTTGCTCAGTGATTTGAGCACGTGATAGTCTGTAGAGTATAATACTTATACAGACATATATACCGGTGATTAACAGTGATCCACTCTATGCATTGTGCATGCCATTTCATACCATATTTGACGAAGTTACATTGTTGTCAACGGAACCGTATAGAGTGACACATCAATGTAAGTACAAATTCCGACAGAAGTTACTCTTGTCATTTTCCGTACAACTTATATCTTCATATATATGTGTTTTATTATAATACGCCACCTTATTGCAGATACCATTACATTACTACATCACCAACGGACTATCAGCTCAATCACTTTCGCATTTCATTCACCCACAAGGTCTGTCACCAAGTCTGGGAAATTTTACTGTGGATTTATCCCCAGTTTTAAGAATTATATACTTTATTTACCCCCACAAATAATATTTTACAATACTTTTACAAATTGTTAAAATGTTCCCTAAACGCGATTCTACTAATATGTAAGGACGAGATCTTGCCCACGAGTTTTATTATCGAGTGTATGGACACAGCTATATGATTTCCTTCTTTACGCACTCCTGCAGTACGAAGCCTGATGATGGCTGTTTTACACAAACGAAACAAGTAGCTTTTCTAGATCACCATACTAAAGCCTTGTGTACAGAAATTGTTTCCTTGATGTAAAATGAATTATGTTAAAGTTAATAGTTCTTTTGCTGATTTCAGTCTTCCGCCGCGAAATAGCTGAGAACTGCGCTCTTTTGGGTTATTACGCAGCAAGTAGTGGTAATTTCTTGGCGACGTTTCGGGACAACCTGTCGGTCCCATCCTCAGGGTTCAAGAATCCACAAAAAAAAAACTTAGTGTAGGACCGATAGGCTGTCCCGAAACCTAGAAGAGTGCACTTCTCTTCTAATAGTTCTTTTGTTGAAAAGTAAGGAAAGTGGGACCAGAGAAGTAACAACGCCATAGGAACGCTACTGTCATAAACGTCTGGTTACACCGATATCTGATGTGTTCGTCCATGACTGAAGTCGTCTTGTTTCCCCGTCCTCTCAGTCGGGTTGTTTTTGCAAGACCATATACGGTGTAGGCTTAACATAAAACGGTCTGACCTCTGACCACTGCTGCTATGTCGTTAGGCAGTTGTCTGCGGTTTCATGCATCATGCGATCCATTTGGTACTTAACGTGAGTTACGGAGCACGGCATTAGGAATTGAAGTTATGTAATGTCTGTGTAATTGTAAGTAACAACGATCGATTGCCTATCACTTTCAGCGACGATCCTGCGTCTTTTCTGAGATTAAAATCACATGTTGCCTTAACTTTATTCGCTTCCATTGTGTTTATTGTTTAACCAGAACTACAATGTACAGTATACAATACGATCGTAACTTTTATTCATCATATGTTTCCAGCTACATGTTTCGGCTAACATGTAGGCATCATGAGGCCGATGGCGAAAATAAAATTGACAAGAAGGTGTTCACAGCTGTGTGGGAGGTGTGAAATCTCGAACGTTTACAAATGTATTGTTATATATAACTATGCATTCTCAGGGATGATTTTGTATGTAATATGTAACAGTGTATTTGTAACGGTTCGAAACCTCGAACCTCTCCTGCAGTTGACGTTTGTGTGACCGTGCATCACTAGTACAATGATATCAGCAACCAAGAAGATGCAGCAAAATTTGTTTTATTGATTCCATCCAGTCTGTGTCACCGGTCGGCAGCAGACAGCAGAGTCGGTACATTGTTCCAAAAAGCTGTTTATACAGTCAAAGTGCTCCCGAAGATGGGCGAAACTGTCGCTCGAGACATGTAGAGCAAGCTTAAAAGAATCAATAAAACAAATTTTGCTGCATCTTGTTGGTTCCTGATATCATCACTCCCCTGCGGATGTGAACATTTTCTTGTTATTTTTATTTTCGCGATCGGCCAGGTGATACCCATATGTTAGCCGAAACATGTAGATGGTTATATTTGATAAATAAAAGTTGTGTTCGGGCTGCGCATATTGTACTCCTGGTGACATGGTATTGTTCACATTTTTTGTATGTTGTAAAGAATTTATGTACAAAATATATTTAATTTTCACATACTAACAGGCACTGAATAAGAACCGCATGTATGTGTAATAAGAGAAGCAGTGTTATTATTTCCGCACAGTTTATCCTAAGAATAATTTGGACATAGAACAGCAGTCTCTTAGCTCCTACTTTAGGTCCTTATGTCACCGAGTGAGACGAGAGGATGAGTATAGGATAGTTTGGAAAGGAGAGAGGCAGTAACGGCAATTTTTATTTGCTTCAAGAGGAAATTCCCACATTATCCTGCAGAGGCCATTAGAAACAGCGAGCAACCCCAGTAGCCATACCGGATTTTCCACTAGAAACTCGAATCGCTTACCTCTCGAATATGCGTCCGGCTCTGGACTCTTCTTATTTTCTTAATCTCTCAATTGCAGACAGTATGTTGGGCAACGAAATGGGGCTTACAAATCAGTATTACTCATTACTAATCACAACTCCCTGCTTTTTTATGTTTTCCTACTCCGTCTAAGCCGCCTCATTGTTGAGGTTTCTAGATCACACGCTGTTTGACACACCACACTCGATAGGACTCTTCTGGACGAGGGATCGGGCCGTCACAGAGAACTCTACCTGATAACACACAACACTCACAAGAGACAACTCTGCTCCCGGCGGAATTCGAACCCTCAATCCCAAGAGGCAAGCGTTCGCAGACCTATGCCTTAGACCGCGCGGCCACCGCGATCGGCAACTCTGTACTTGCAAAGTACATTTGCGCCGTAGGAAACATCGCGTGTCTGTCAAGACACAGGCGAAGGTCAGAAAGTCATTATTGTATCCATAGCAACCAGTTCTTAAGCACTTTATCTCTTCGTTGTCTGACGGTATGTAAACTGCACCCGAGCACATTGAACCCAAGACTGCACTGCAGAACGTTCCCGCCACACAACTTGGACAGAATTTTTCAGTTCAGTTGCATCATAAAACAGAGAAATCTCTGTTAAGGTTACGATGCTCTGGGATGAGACTCTGTGATTTTGCAGGATAGTTCATTTGTGGTCTTGTTTGATTAAACAGTGATTTTTTCCCGAATAAAATCATTTACCTTCTGATTTGTGTAATGGCGATTTTTTGTGTTGGACGTAAGGACCGCCTGATCAATTATAAATATTAATATGAGCTTTTTAATGCACTTGGGACGTTTCTACGTTTAGTGTTCTGGTGGTTGGTGCTTCTGCTTCGTATTCGAAAGGCCTTGGCTTTAAACACACAAGCCTACCGCCCTGAGGTACTAAGTGGTTTTCATCAGGCCCTCCAGGTAAGTGCATTACATTAGGCCTCGACTCTGCCTCCTACATCCTTTGCAGTTCGTTATTCACTAGTCTGTCATTGGACGCTGTATATTATGCACTACTGACAGCGTTATTTCGGTAGAAAAATGCTTGGAAAGATTTTGGTGGGGTAACCTGAAGGAAAAAGACCACTTTGAAGACATACACGTAGTTAGGAGGATAATATTGAATGGTTCGTAAAGAAATAGGATGGTAGTGCGTGGACTGGATTAATTTGTCGTGGACACGGGGGTGAAACTTCGGATTCCATAAAATGCCGACTTCCTTGACTAGCTGAAAAACTGTTAAATTACCAAGAAGAAATTTGTTGTCTCATGGCTTTAGCTCTCAGCAGCCTGAAATAAATGAGAACTTGGGGGAGGGAGTTTTTGTTCCAAGACGGGTTAGCCTTAGGCCCTAGTGTACCGCAGTATTAAGTGCCTTTTTTATTCACTGTATGAGAAATGTTCAAAATTTTTGTTCGGGAGGCCTGAAGGGAAGAATTCACTCGGAAGACCTAGGCATAGATGGTAGTATAATATTAATATGGAACTTTATAGAATGGACTGAACACAACGGGAGAAATGTATGGTGTTCGAGATTTTCACGGTGGTGTGTTTCCAGATTATCTTCCTCTGTAATGTGGCACTGCATAGTCTTGTATTAATTAGCGACGTTAACAGTTGTAAGTGCTGCCTCTTCTTCGTTGAAATGGAAAGCAACATGTCCTTCCGTAACGTCGGTAAATTTGTGCCAGACTTCATGGAAGCCATCCCACCGTGTTTGCTGTTAATTAAACAAACCATATTTGTTCAGTCTAACACAACACAGGTTTATTTAATCAATTAAACTGCCATCATGTGTATGCTACATATTTCGGCCTGTACTTAGGCCATCCTCAAGCATGTAAACACAAGAACGTGTACAGAAAGATGCAGTGTTTTTGTATTTACTTGCCAGAGGATGGCCTAAGTACAGGCCGAAATATGTAGCGTACATGTAAGGGCAGTTTAATTGATTAAATAAACTTGCGTTGTGTTAGCCTGAACAAGTATGTTTGTTTTACCAGACTACGCAGCGTCACATCGCAGTAAGAGAAGTGTTCAAGATAATTCACGTGTCAGTATCCATAATAGCTGAACTGTCATGTTTCCTAGAACGATCCCGGCCCCGTGATGTTAATTGTTCAGTAAGATGACTGTTTTCTGCAACCACTGGGGCGTGAAGAAAAGGCAATCGTTCTGAACTTGTAAGGACCGAATCACATTTCGGCATTGTTTGAACATTAGAAAGTTTATTTTCATACTTTTGACGAGACTATTTAGAACATTATAATGAGGACGACCCACATCTTTAGCTTACAGAACTTTTAAAACTCTCGAAAACTGGAAAACTGTGTCCACTGTTTTTCATTTGGCCGCTGCTTCGACATCCCGTAGGATGCACCACCCATGATTCTCCCAACCGGCTCCATTCATTGTTTCTCGCTAATCGTAATTAATGGAGTACCTTCATTCAATGTGCGGAACGGTGAACGGTTGTGAAGGAGTCGCCTGGGGCAACTGGCGAATTTAATACGACGTGACGTCACTGTATACTGGGTATGCATGAATTACACACCTGATTCATCATGCCTTATGCTTGCACAAGAGGATGACAAGGTTAGAAACAAGTTCAGACCTCTGATTCGCCGTTCACCAACATCAAGAGTCTTTCATTTCATGAAGAGATGTGGCTGTGAGGAACTGTACTGCAAACCTGAATCAAACTTCTGAGCTTGGAAGCTGGTTTAACCCTTTGGACCTGGAGCTGGACATTTACAGTTTAGCACACCATTTATGTAAAATGTGTATATTTTATGAACCAAGAAGGGTAACATTAGGAAATACACGACATTTTGTGCAGGAATAAACGAAGATGGTGAGAGAAAGTCTAAAAAAATATTTAAATACATTTGTTGACCAAATATACGAGTATAAAAAGAATACTCTGGGGAGTATCGGTACATCTGTCATATATATAGGATGCATGGTGCCTAAAGGTTAATTAATTGCAACTGATACAAGGAAAGTGATTGTATAGAAAGTTTGAGACATTCCTTGTAACATCGAGAGGTTCACTTATGCGTTTTGATAGACTGGATTTCTAATATTCTTGTAATTCGCCCTGATGATTGTCGCAACAGCGATTGAAACATATTGGTGATGAAGAGAACGCGATAAAAAAAAATTTGCATACGTGCGTTTGTTGGTCTTATGTGCATTGAAACATCACAAATGTGTTTGTCCAAATGAGGTTTTGGATGATAGAGTGCTGCGTCGATCAAGGTTTTGGAACTCTTTTTTGTGTTCTCTGGATGTTAAGACAACAAACCTATTTTGTAGTGCCGCCAGTCGACTTTTCTTACCCATTTAATAGGTCTAGTACGCCGAACGAAACTAGTAAATGACGTGGGACGATATTTATTTAATCTCATTTCATTCTGCTACCTGACTATATATGTATGAGGGTATGTATATGTGTGTGTGTGTGTGTGTGTACGTGCGCGGTGAACTCTTCTGTTGTGATTAGCACGGTAATGTATCTCTGTGTCTTCCACACCATATGATCTATCATCAGTGTTCCACATCTTTAACTTTCTTTTTTTTTTCACTTCGACTATCATGCAAACTCCGATGTAAGTGCTGGAATCAGTTACGATTTCTCCCCCCTCAAAATCGTAATCGCATGTGAGCTACTTTCTTTCACCAAAGCGAAAAGAATTGATATGTCCTTTAAATAACACAATTTGTATCGTACCGGGGCTACTTGCACAGCTTTCTGTTGTTGGGATGTCCCACATGAACTGCCAAATGAAGCGATCATAATTGCCGGCGCTGTACTCTAGATACAATAAACTTATAATATTGTTATTTATATGCAGGAAATAGTTTCAATTATTATATGAGGTTGTAGGCAGGTTAGATATTGGTGTTCAGAAGTAGCCAGACGCCCTAGATCAGCATGAAAGCGCCATAGGCAATGAACAACGTGTTTTAAACGAAACGATAAATCTTACGATTCGCTTTAAAACCAAATTGTTATACTACCAGCTGTAACATTACAAGGCTGCCTTTTGTCCACGGTGTGTGTTTTTTTTTAATGTATTTTGTAATATCTCCGAACAAACAGCGATTATTTGATCTGTGCAGCATTAGCCTGTCTGTTGTCTTAATGGAGACGCGACATGGTTTGTTTCATGTAGGAACTAAATTTTTGCATAATATTTAAATGAGCTTCAGGATAAAGGGCTGGGCACTGAAAATGGTTTAATGGGGACAACTGTTCGGATTGAAATGGGCTGAGTCGCTTGCCTTTACATTCGTTTCCGTTTCTGATTATAGGAATCGGATTGTCTTGGATTTGTTTATCAAGTGATAATACTTAAGCTGTGGTGTTACAAGGTTCACTTTTACCTGTATAGTGATTTTGTTATGAACTGCACGACCTGTGGTTCGATTCCCAATAGGGCCAAGAGATATTTCTGGTCTCCATAACGTTCAGGCAGTATCTTGGGCCCATCCAGCCTCCTATTTCATGAATACAGGAGTTCTTTCCTGGCGGTAAAGTGGCCTGGGCGTGAGTTTGACCACTTTTTTCCATCCGGTTCAGAGGTTAGAAATGAATTATATATTCGTAGGGCCAGCTGTAGAGCAGAAACGGAATGTGATGGCACACGGAAACGCACGGGCGGAGAAGTGACGGGGAAAAAGGCGAATGGAGGGGGTAGCCAGCAGTCGTGCACTGTATCGGACACGGTCTATCCAGCATTACTACCGCTGATGCGCACACCTCGGCTGCCAGCAGCCGACTGAACTGACACCCC
>Ga0123355_10022955_pt1 | contig 10007 bp, 5 predicted proteins | sample TergutEmb28metaG_3_FD_89872 | JGI IMG/M metagenome (GOLD analysis project Ga0123355, IMG submission 89872) | Embiratermes neotenicus P1 segment gut microbial communities from Petit-Saut dam, French Guiana - Emb289 P1 | ecosystem: Host-associated > Arthropoda: Insects > Digestive system > Gut ...
ATATATATATATATATATATATACATATATATATTGTCACCTCAAGGCGGTCCAGTCACATTATGTTAAGAAGTTTTTACACAGTGAACGTTTTGATATTTTGCTGACCGTGCATCTCTGTATAATCTTCGAAATTGACCAACTTAATGCACAAATTCTTGTTTTATAATAAGTTCATTATATTCCTCTACATATTTCGAGCATTTTTGTGCTCATCACCAGGACGTCAAATTGTATTATACAGCATCTGGTATCGTCACAGTGTGACGATACCAGATGCTGTATAATACAATTTTGACCTCCTGATGATGAACACAACAGTGCTCGAAATATGTAGAGGAATATAATGAACTTATTATAAAACAAGAATTTGTGCATTAAGTTGGTCAGTTGCTAAGATTACAGTGCACGGTGTATATGCTTGCTGCGACATGAACTTTAACAAACAGACGTCATGCTGTGTGCAAGTGTAATTATTATTAAGTTCTTCATTATTACTTCTTAACGTTTTTCTTCTCGTTTTCACCGCAATCATCGGTTCTTCCTGAAGTCAGTTCCGACATTCCTCGTGTTTAAACTTGTTTTTTTTTAGTATTATTCAAACGGCGACCTGAGGTGTATAATTAAAATTTTTGCACACTTTCAGGAAATTCACTTCCCACTGTAGTGGTAATTACACAGCTCACTACAACGTTACACCTTTTGTTTAAAGCATAATGCCGTTACCCGTTATGTCTCCAGTTAGTAAGCTGTTACGGAGTTCAAACAAAGAGGCGGCTCTAACTTGCGCGGTATGAAAGTTCGTCACTTCATAAAAGTTGTACGTGTCAACACTTCTTTGCATTACTGCTACTCAACGATTTCTTTGGCGGTTTTAATAACCTAATTTAGGTCTAAATTTCTCTATTAAAATAAAGCATTCGAGAGGCTGTTTCTTTCAGCGAATATCTGCTGTCTCATTTAGCAGAAATAAATCTTATAAGTAAGATTTTTAAGCACGTAGTTCTTATTTGTTTTCTTGTACACGAAATGTGAAGATCACTGAAGGACAAGCGGTTGCAGCAAGGTGGCCCGTCATAATATGTATTCTTAGCCTTGCAGTATTAGGACCTTAAATCAAGCAGGATGAATCAGTGTCTAGACGTAGTGTGTACGCTAAAAATTATGGGGTTTAAACTCGAAGGATGGGAACAACTTAGGGGACTTAGGCATAGAAGTTACAATAATGTGACAATGGTTATTAGGAGGGAGAGTAAGAAGTATTGACAGTGTACTGACTGGGTTTAGCATTCCCAGTATAGGGTCCGTCAGGGAACTATTGTGAAAATATCACCTGACTTCGAGTTCCATAAAATTGGAGAACTTTCTCACCAGCTGAGCAACTATCAAAACCTCAAGAAGAATGGTCCTCCATGGAACCGTTTTAACTTAATAAAAAAGAGTGATTAAGAGGAATAATGAGGTCTTTGAGTCTGCATTCTTGTTGGCCTACAGTTAAGGTGAGTTCTCACTTTCAGGTGGTGATACAGACGAACTCCGTAACGGCACAGCACGTATTACTTCTGTAAGGTGGGTCAGAAGGGACATGACGTTGTCTGCTTGAACTGTAAGCCGATGTCCCTAGAACCTGGGCAAGAAATCGTACACAAGCGCGAGACAGAAAATTAAACCAGAAAAGTAGACTTGCCCAGAGACGGCTGAAAATAGGAGGTGACACATGAGTTTGTTCATATCTTCCGTAAGTGCAGTTTGCTCTGCTTGTTATATTGATGTACAAGCCACAGTGTAGGAGCCGTCCTATCGCACTCTTTCTGCTCGAGTGAGAGGCTTACCCACTTTACATAGGCATAGACTGGGGCCACAATATCTTGCGCGCATTCTACACAGGAATTCGGTCTCATCTCGTATTAATGTCGCCTGTGCTTCATACAAATTACATCTTTCCTCCTGCAGCAAAGAATTGGAAATTTTATTTGATTTTACTATAAATTATTAATCTTCTATGTACTGCGGTATAAGTCTCGTCACACTCCCACGTCGTCGCAGTTTCATGGACCTGCCACCAGCTGGCAGGAGACGCAAATACACAGACCTATGAGAAAGTTAGGAGTTCAATTCACCGCCATCACATGGCAGGAGACACAAATACACAGACTTATGAGAACGTCTGAGCACGACTACGCAGTTTGAGTGTTCCCTACCTGCAGCTTCTGACGGGGTTAAATTAGTTTGTATTGAATGTCAAAATGAAAGCATTAATGTAGTTTTAGTTCTTGCAGTGACCAAGCGCTTATTTCCTAGGACCACAACGTGAAGGTGTATGAGGAGTGAAGGCATACATCCTCTAGTTTATAACCTCGGTTAGATGAAGGCAAGTAGTCAGTTACACACGCGGGAAAGAGACTTCGGTACTCATTGGATAGGAGGCTAGGTGGATCCCGAAGTCAGTCTAGATAAGTTGTCAAGGAAAGAAATCCATGGAGATGTAATCCTGGTAGTCCAGTCCTAGCCTAGTCACTATGCTGACTGAGTTGCCGCGATTGCAGTTTTGATTACCGGATTCCAGTGAGAGGCCAGATAGTGTTAGCACGTGACCATGGGAACACTGTTGAAAGGTGTAGTGTAGATTACGGTGCTGTGACGGTGCATGGGGCAACAGCACTAGCTTCTACAGGGATGGGACTGTGAAGTTACTTACTGCAGTAATTAACAAAATACAAAGTTCGTTGATTGCCTCGTGCTGGTACTGTAATTATTAGTTACCGAGAAAGCTGACCGCTACAGATTGTGATGTCACATTCAGGCTCTTGAAAATGTCAGAGGACAACCAGTCAGCCTCCAGAAACGACCAAGGTGCGATGTGACCTCCTGGCGTCTCTCTTTCTCACACACACGCACACACACACACACATACGCACACGCACTCACACACACGCACACACATTCACACACGCATGAAAGCACACACGCACACACGCGCTCACACACACACGCACACCCACACTTACACGCGCGCGCAAGCACACATGCACGCACACTCACATACACGCACGCGCACACACACACTCGCACACACACGCACTCACACTCACACACACACACACACAGCGCATCATATGGAATTTACGTGAAACAGACATAATAATGTAATCCGTGAGAGTGCAATTAACGGAAAATGTTAATTCGTCCAAGTTCTGTGCTGGTGTTTCCTTGTATTTGCAATCGTACTGTAGACCACGAATTTTTAAAGTGCTTGCTGGAGTTTGCGCCCTTGGCTAGAGCACTTCTTTACGCACGTGTTTTGATATATTAACTATTAATTCCTAAAATGTTATGGGTTTTTTTCTAGAAGATACCGGAACAATTTTTCGGTCGACTTCTTTGTCATTCAAATAGCGACTTCAAAGGTCGGCTGTCTGTGTTTAGTGGTATAATCACCGTAACATGCATGCATGTGGGAAGGTTACACGACTAGATTTTTACAGGTTGTTTTTTGTGGGTCTGACAAACAGAATGGTTTTCTTATTCTGAGGGAAGGTGTGTTCGAACACGACTTAAAAACCCTGCCCGCGTTCCAACACCACTATATCAGAAGCCATTATATTGAATGTTTCTACTCCAGTTTCATCCACGTGGGTCCGACTTAATTTCTTCGTCCCTTAGGATTATGATATAGCAGTTATTACGCTATGAGGAATGGGATATTGGGCGGATCAAATGTAGTTATCAGGTGTTTTACTGTTAAAAGGCATGGCTGTCCCAGACCACGCCGTGCAGGCAAATCCGGGGAGCGGAGGCATAGCTCCACTTATTCTAAATCTTGGCACTAGATAGATTTGAGTGGTCGACTTCACGCCCCGGCCTCTTTATTCTCGAGAAAGAACACCAGCACCAAATATACTGTTGCAATGACCTAACAAAATAGGAGCCAGAGGATTATCATTCTGTCATTGTTTGACATTCAGAATTGTTATTAATTACAAATGGGCCAGACAGGGACAGCGGTAAACTGAAGTGATAGGTGCCTGTGCTTCAGTCGGTATAACAGTGCCTACCTTTCCCAAAATAAAGTTACGGAAGTTCTTTTGCGATGAAATCTTTATTTAAAGTTCCCCCAAAACTGCAATGTATAATAATTAACCAATGAAAGAGTCCCCCCCGAGAAAACATAGGTAATCTACGATTTGCCGAATTTTCGTATTGAAATTTCAGCGGGCCAAGACCTATGCCGTTTCAACTACAAATCTGAAGTTTGTTTGGAAGTGCGGATTGGCTTTCTGATTCCACCAATGACAACTTACTTATCCATAATTTCATAATTTTTGAACCGTCCACACGTCAAAACAACCTGATATTTAGCAGTTACGCGTATTTACGTGCCTGTTATCATCTCGAGGCGTTCCCTTTGTTTGTCCTGCTTTTTCTGACCTCAAGTCACAATGATCAGGGATAAGGTGTGCGAACAGTAGGCGGGTTATTCATTTACAAGTCCTTCAGACAAAATAGGAAGGCCGACGTCTTCAAAATTCTTATTCCTACGCCAACATTTTCTACTTACTTTTCACAAAGGGTGTACGATCAACGTTGGATCGTATAGTGCATCCGAGTTGTGGTACTTAATTTTGATTCATTCCGACAATACAGGGTGATTCAAAATGATGGACTCAATTGAAGAGTAAACGGCGCGTCAACACACGCCAGACAGTTGGTAGCGGTATTCCAAGTTCTCTGCTCACTCTACGGGTTGACTTGCGTGGGCTACGCTCAAAACTCTCTTGAACTCGTCTCACGTTTTCCTCTGATACATGTGGTAAACCGGCGCTTTTGCCTTTACACAGACAGCCTTTTTGCTCAAACTGGTGATTCCAACGACAAATTCCTTGTTGGAGGTTGAATGTTGAAACGAAGACGAAACGCACGCGGCACAGCAGTTGCCGACTCACTTTTAATGAACTCATGAACGCAAAAATTGTGTGCTGCGTATTAGCCATTTTGCTCGCAACTGACGCTGCTGTACGGCTGCACGGCCGTGCGCTAGACGAGCGCTCTGGCGATGGCATTTGAAGATATAGGATCTCCTTTTTCAAATTTTATGTAGATCATTCACATATCTTATATGGTTCAGAAAATATAGACGTACGAAATTGAGTCCATCTTTTTAAATCACGCTGTATATTACAACCAAAGATACTAGAATTTCAGATTATACGTACATATAACGTCAGTACTCTCACTTCCTGTATTTTATTTGAATTTTTAATACAAAGTTGAATTGTAATGTTGCATTTGAAGACAATGAAATACAATTATTACAACAGACAGCGAATTTGACGTTCAGGTGACCGTGCATCGTGATAAATTCTTATAATAAAACCAACTAGATGCACTAATTTCTCAAATTAATTTTTGTAAAAAAACTCTATATGTTTCGGACAGTTCTGCAGTTCCGTCCTGATCCTGCTAGCAAGCTGTCAGCAAACCTGTATGGCATATACCATTGCTGTGTGTACAGTGAAAAACTCCTGATGATGGACAGGGGAACTGTCCGAAACATGTAGAGTTTTATTCCAAAAATAAATTCGAGAAATTAGTGCAGCTGGTTGGTTTTATTGTAGGAACGCATCTTGAATCTTTTGAATACAATTCTCACCTCACCTTATGTTCCATTAAGTTACACTGTCTTATTTTTCTCCTTGCTACTCCAGGATCTCCAAACGATTCTTGTCCTTCCAGACTGAAATATTAAAGTTTTTCTTCTTTCTGTTGTGCCTGGTACATACACTGCGTAGTGTGCAGCTGCAGCAGTTCTTTTTAGATGTTTTATCTAGACTTTTTCCTCTTGACCGTCTTGACAGAGGAACTGTCCGAAACATGTAGAGTTTTATTCCAAAAATAAATTTGAGAAATTAGTGCGTCTGTCTGGTTTTATTATATGAAGAGAGACACGATAAAGGTATAATATTAAATCAGCATAAAATATGTCTCATTTAGTGGTACAGTTTTATTTTAAATATTTTTTGATTGGAAGAGAAAATTATTTGTAATCCTATGCAGAGTGACATGTCTGCGTATAGTGTGAGTGATTATGCAACACCATGTTTATGTTGCCAATAATGTGTTTATGTCTGAAATAAACGAACGTCGGGGCTAGTAGGGTATTCAGAGTTGCGAAGGACAAGTTTAAAAACATGTGTACTTAGATGTGATAATGCACTTCCACCTCTGTCAATTATTAGAAGTGTTTTAGCTCTATCTACATATGAAGTTGTTTCTACAAGAACAATAGACATTTCGATTATCATGGGTAATTCTACGGGAACGTTAAAAGTTATCTTCAAAGTTGCAAGTGTCTTTAACCATTTCGTTTTCTTACGGGGGCGTTGTAATTTATTTTTAGAGTATTCAGAATTTTTCATTTAATTATCAGAACATTTGAAACCACGTTAGACTTAAAAGTCCTGTAATTTTGGTGCAGGCGCTCTTGAATATCTTCCTGCCACTTTTGTTTGTTTTTTTTTTTAATATTAAATTACCTTTCTTGAGAAAATATCCTCTCTAAATCGCTGAAGACTCTGACCACAATAAGAACAGAAACACTTAAAATGATACGTAACAGTAATATCGTTCGTGTAAGAGGGTTAATTTTGATTAACAGATGTTATTGGTCCCAATACTTCATAAGATAAAGGTAAGGTAAAGTGCACCCTTGTACAGGCACTGAGGTTCTGTACAGGCCGTACGGCCCATTGTGGGAGTAGAGGTATAGTTCTACTCGTTCTTGACCACGGCATTAGAAGGGGGTGAGGAGTCAGCGTCGCGCCCCGGTCGCTCTTTAACCCCCGGCAAGACCCGGTACCCATTGTACAGGAGGCTGGCTGGGCCCCAGGCCCGGTCTGGACAGGTGCGGAAAATCTCGCCACCCACCGGGATTCGATCTCGGACCGTCCAGCCCGTAGCCAGTCGCTATACCGACTACGCTACCCGGCACACCCAATACTTCACAGACCTCTGGAATCTGAAAGGTGTGTTGGAATACAGTGCATTGTAATCGTTCGATCTGTGTGATGGTGCACGGTTGGCTATTACCTTGTTGTCGGATCCGGGCCTTGAACTAATAGTGATTACCCAAGGCTCTACCTTCAGTATGCAAACATTCATTGTTACTGAAAGGTCTTTGCAAGTTCGTTTATTGTTCGGTTTCATATTCACTTCCTTGGATAAAACTAATTTAAAATTCTTTGAAACTATTGCTATCACGTATAAGAAGGCGAGTGAGACTTCCAACAGGAGTTAGGAAGTTGTAGTCAGCAAGGACTTTGCGTTCTGTGTCTGTTGGTAGGACGTACGTAACACAGATATCATTACTGCCTGTTCATTTTTGCTGCTAGGTATGTGTTGTCAGCATATATTACGTTCTATCAAAGATACTTCGGTTTCCCTGCGGGACAACTCAGACAATGCGGATTTGATGAGTAAAATATTTTAGGGAAAAGAGTGGGTATAGAGACCAGGCTACGGCTTTCACAACAGAGTAATCGTGGTTCGGTTCCCGACAAAACAAAATATTTCTTTTTTCTTCTCCGAACGTTCCAGATCAGACCAAATTCTACTGCTCTTGTCCTGACAGGCCGGAGCTCTACCTCCAGTGCCTTCTGCGCCTTTGCTGCGTGAATAGGCAAAACTTGAAACTTATAGCTAGATGTTTCAAGGCAGTATTCTTGCATACCTTTAGGATAGCTGGAATACGCACAACTATAAAAAAAATTGTGTGAAGGACACAAATCCTTATGAATTACTACCCTTTGCGTAAAAGTAAGATCTCATTTCTTTTTATAGAACTTAATGCTGCAATTAACCTCCAAAGGATGCCGTATTTTTGTATATTACCTGAAGGTGAGTGACCAGTCCGAAACATGTTGTAATGAGTACTTGATACTGACAATAAATTGTTAGTTGTGATTGACGATTTATTGTAATGTGTGTAGTTGGTTTGCTTGTTTGTTTGGTAGTATCTCTGTAATATGAATTACTGTAACATGAATTACCTACTCTTAACCTTGTGATATCCAACGAATTTTTACTTGGTTTTGGTACATTATGTCGTTGTGCTCCAAGTCTGAATTGACTGCCTACATGATGCACTGCTAGAGTTTTTGCATTTTCATTCTGCATAATTTATAGTGGGACCACATTAACCAAAGGGAAAGCGATCGGAACGTGAACCTGTCCATTTATTTTTAACACTTTTGTGTAAAATTGCATGAACCTTTATCTCAACACATTCATAGCCTTGTGTTGAGGCCCAGCTTTGCCCCTCGATTGACTGCATTGTGACGTGAACAAAAGGCCAGTCCTGAAAAATGACTCATATTCGAATTGAACGTCGGTCAGCTGAAGATAGTTTCTCCACTCGATTCTTTATTATTTAACAATTTTGTTTCCATTTTGTGAGGAAATTATTGTGGGGCCATCAATGTGGATTTCCACGCAACAGGTCAACTAATGATCATATATTCTGCATTCGTCAAATACTTGAGAAGAATGGGAATACTACGAAGCAGCGCATCAGCTCTTTATAGACTTCAAGAAAGCTTATAATTCAGTTAGGAGGGGGCCTTGTATAATATTCTCATTTGAGTTTGGTATCCCCATGAAACTGATAAGGCTAACAAAAACGTGTCCGAATAAAACTTATGGCACAGTACGGGTAGGCAAGCATCTGTCTGACAGTTTTCCTATTAGGAATGGTTGGAGACAACGAGATGCTTTATCGCCATTGCTTTTCAAATTTACTTTAGAGTAAGCCATTAGGAGGATTCAGATAAAGCGGGATGGATTGAAATTAAATGGCACACGTAAGCGTCTGGTTTATGCTGCTGATGTTAATACATTGGGAGGAAGAGTACATACTATAAAAAAACGCAGAAGCTTTAGTAGTTTAGTAAGGAGAATGGACTAGAAGTAAATGCTGATAGGACTAAGTACAAGGTCAAGTCTCGAGATCAGAATGCAGGACGAAGTCACAGTATAAAGAATGATAATAGTTCCTTTGAAAGGGTGGAAGAGTTCAAATATTTGGGAACAACCTGAACAAATCAAAATTCTATTCATGAAGAAATTAAGAGCAGGTGGAAGGCAGGGAATGCTTGCTATCATTGGATGCAAGATCTTTTGTCTTCCAGTTTGCTATCCAAAAATTTTAAGATTAAGATATACAGATATATAACTTTGCCTATTGGTTTGTGTGGGTGTGAAAGTTGGTCGCTTACATTAAGGGAGGAACGTAGGCTGAGGGTGTTTGAGAATAGGGTGTTGAGGAGAATATTTGGACCTTAGAGGGAAGAGGTAACTGGGGAGTGGAGAAAACTACATAATGAAGAGCGTAATGATCTGTATTCGCCACCCAATTTTTTCGACTGATAAAATCGAGAAGATTGAGATGGGTGGGACATGTAGCACATATGGGGGAGAGGAGAGACGTATATAGGGTTTTGATGGGGAAACCTGAGGGAAAGAGACCACATACGAGACCCAGGCGTAGATGGGGGGATCATATTAAGATGGATCTTCAGGAAGTGGGATGTGGGGGTATGGAGTGGATCGAGCTGGCTCAGGATAGGGACAGGTGGCGGGCACTTGTGAATGCGATAATGAACCTTCGGGTTCTACAATATGCGGGGAATTTTTTGGCTAGCTGAAACTGGTTTGCTTCTCAAGAAGGACTCTGCTCCATGGAGTAAGTAAGTAATTAAGTAAGTTGTTATTTTGTAGATTATATAGGGTCGACTGAGAAATATGGCCAGAAAGTAATAGTTAGGTCTGTGTGCGGGGTGTCTTGTTATGGAAATTGAAGAATAAACTCGAATAACACCGCAATACCAACGTGTATTTGAGTAAAGAGAAACCAACTTGATGCCACTTATTTTATTATTTATTCAATACTCATTCAATGCTCAACATGTTTCGGCCGTTAATACGACCATCTTCAGGAGTCTGCGACTAACTGG
>Ga0123355_10022956_pt1 | contig 10007 bp, 6 predicted proteins | sample TergutEmb28metaG_3_FD_89872 | JGI IMG/M metagenome (GOLD analysis project Ga0123355, IMG submission 89872) | Embiratermes neotenicus P1 segment gut microbial communities from Petit-Saut dam, French Guiana - Emb289 P1 | ecosystem: Host-associated > Arthropoda: Insects > Digestive system > Gut ...
CGGTTACAGAATCGTTGTTTTTAAAGAACGTCTCGATAACGAAACCGCGATGTTCACCGGACCAACTCATGGTGTCTACTGACAACTAGACGATCCGCCCGAACCGTTGCCACCTCCCGCGCCACCCTACACCCACCACGCCCTTACCAGTGACCTTGAGAAATGTGGGAGTCCATTCTGCCGCACCCTGTATTAACATAAACTGACTAAGGAGGATTGGAGGGACGAGGAATGTAGCCCGCATGCGGGAGATGCGAAACGCGTATACGGTTTTTGTTTGAACACATGGGAGGAATGAGTTACGTATGTGTGAGAATGATATTCAAACAGGCGTAAGCAAATATGGTGTTGCTATGTGGAATGGACTTAACTGGCGCAGTAAAAGAACCAGCGGCAGGCTGTTGGGAATACCATGATGAAAGACCCACGGCTGGGCGTTGTGTTGCAGCTCGGCCGAGATTGGAAGAGGGTAGACTGTGTTCCGATGACAGGTCTAGTTCCGTGGAACTGGGCCGCGGGGTACACCGCGGGTTTCTCACCCCACGTTTGATTGTTTTATTTACACGTGAGCCATTTAACATCGCTTTTCCAACTGTAGACTGTCGGTATGGCGATTAGGCTGGGGGCTGGACAGGACAAGAAATTTTGTCTTCTCCAGAGGATCCAGACCGGCTTTTTCCGGTTAATCCAGCCTACTATTCAGTGGCTAACGGGGTCAAGGCGGCCGGGGCGTGAAGCTGACCACTTATCTTCATTTAGTTCCAAGGCTGAGAGTGAGCGGAATTACACTATCATTCCCTTGTATTCATTCATAGCATATGCATTGGCAACTTTAACTTAATCCTTCCAACTACCGAGGTTGAATCTATTATTTGCGCACGAATTTCGTGCAGTCTTTTATGTTCGCAATGGTCTTCTGTGTCGGCCTTGAATCTTTCTGCCCTTTAACTTGGTTTAAACCCTGAAGGGAGGAGACCTCTTGGAAAAACCAATGGATAGGAGGATAACATTAGGATGGATCTTCAGCAAATAGAACGTGGAGATTTGGACTGACGTGTGGCTTAGAATATGTTTTAGTTGAGGGCTCTTGTGAACATGGCAGTGAATTTGGGATCTGACAATGACAGACAATGTATGTATAAACATAACACTGGGGCGCGATCGCATGTACATTTTTGCCTTGGAACAGCAGTAAGTATCACATATTCTGAGTATGTGTCTGTTGCCTTATTTACCCAACATGCAATGCGCATGCGCCCTATTATATTTCCATCTGTACCCTGCCTGGCTGTACCAAATTTTTCCACATTATCTCATAAACGGCTCGATTAAAAAAAAAAGTTATTGAACAGGAAATGTATGTTTTGATTTTCTCTAAAACTTGTGCCTGACGTGTTCTCATTCCAAGAAGAACTGAGTGAGATATTATCATACAGGTACAGTACATACGTAGGTCTTCGTGTAAATTATCCGTTATTCTTGCCAGATTTTATTGAAACTTGAATTTTCTTGATGGATTTTTGAAATATCAAATAAGAAATACCATGAAAATCTGTGCAGTGGGAGCCGAGTTGTTTCAAGCTGACATAAGCAGACGGCCGGACAGACGTAACGAAGCGAATAGTCACTTTTCGCAATTTTGCGAACGTGCCTAAAAAACTGACTGTCTGAAGGATTATTGGCTTTTGGGGAAGATAAATGAAGGCCAGAGTTGAAACATATGTTGAGCATTAACTGAGAAACGGGTACTAACACCTTCTCGTAAGGAGAATGGGTGGATTGTGGAGTAGGGTCAGCAGTAGTCGTTGATTTAGGACAGACATACCATATGCTCCTGCTTCAGCCTGTTCTTTCCCCCTTCTGTTACTTTGAGGTCTCATTAGTCGTCTTTTGCGAAAATGCTCCTTGCGAATTATGGTATCTGGTGGTTCTTGCGGTATGACAGCAATGTAGTACTCATACGCGAATGTCGGTGGACGGGGTTCTGGAAAATCATGTAAGACGTTTGCGGTGGACGAGAAGTTCCCTGGACTGTAACGAGTGAATAACCAAGCGGTAGATGATTTGCTTCAGTCTGGCTCGCGGTTTAGAACGACAGACACGAAACCGGCGTGACACTGCATTGCAGAGATTTTGAAGTTCCCATGGGTCTAATTATACTTCAGTTCGTAGTAGCGTTGTACCATAGTAATTTCTATTGATTCTTTTTCTATGATTACTGGAGTCTTATTTGTACTGCTTTTGCTAGCTTTGAGGTGATTACGGAAGGGGGTGTGAAGAATGACATGGTCTTTAGGTGATTCATTCCCGTTGTGTTTGGTTTTGTACAAATAAGGAATAAGTTAGGTTTGTCAAAACACGACTAGTAATGGTTAAAATAAATATTAGCATTATGGTTGTATTGTTTATTTTTAAATTTTCATATTCGTGGATAGGGCCTCGACTGGCATTAATGTTGTGTTTTGAGTTACCAAACTTATTCCTTATTTGAATGATGTGGTGTTTCGTGCACTTTACCTAGTGTTGCTTGAATGGGGAAATTGCGATTTTATGACGGGTCGAACGATGGGGAGAGTAGAAATGCAGATATATTTTAGTGGAATCTTAGAAAGCGGAAGCGTAGGAGACTGGGAAGGAGATGGGTGGATTATAAAACAGTTTTTGGTAAACAGGAACGGAGCATAGTAGATCAGAATCGTGTCCAGTGGTGGGCTTTAATATTCACAGTATTTAGCCTTTGCTTTATTGTATTAGAGAGCGAGTGAGTTAGGTAATTGGTTAGCATATCGTGGTTGAACTGTTTATAGACAGGGACTGACTATAAGTATATTTAAAAATGAATTTCTTACCTCGCAGTGGACAACGTCTCGGTTATAAAAACCAGTCATTGCTGTATAAGGATAACATCGCTGTTCTAAAATCCATGTTCGTCACATAAATACACTTTATAGGCAGAATTTTGGAATGTTAAACCTTGTGGTAGCCTACAAAACGTAAGCAAAAGGCCGTAACGGGTTAAGCGATTTGCTGTGAGTAGTAGCCTAACAAACAAGTCAGTAAAGTGTTGGTTAGTGATTGGACGGCAGGGTTCGAGTCTTCGCAAACACTTCGGTGTTCCCTTCATCATTAGGACTCCGTCGAGAATGTCCGCGATGTTTCACTCTGCAAGCCTCGTTGCGGCTCTTAGTAGTGGGTGCTGGCTGAAACCTTCGGAGAATGAAGCCGACCAATTGTAGTATGCAAGAACAATAGTAAGACAAACTGTCAAGGTTCAACTGTACACTTCGGTTGGAACTTTTATTGTCACACTTTGGAACATAAGTGTGTGGTTTTGGTTTGGTGATTGTCGTGCACTCGGTTATTCAGCACAAGGACAACCCGGATGTGCCTGAGTCTGGGGCAAGCACAACAACGGAAAGAAACGAGTCTTGCGCGCTTATTGAGGGCGAGAACCACAGGGAGACGCCACAACATAGTGATATTCCTGTTTCTTGTGACCAGAATATTTGCCTGGCTTGGATATTGTCAAAAGAGTGCAGGACCATGTGAGATTTCCCTATTTTGATTTTGTCATTTTTTTTTTGTGATTGTGAAGTTTTCTTTGTACTCTTAGAGACAAAGTCTCAACATAGGGCTGCGTTATTAACAGTGAACATGACCGAGAAATTTGCTGATTTTTTTTTTTTTTTTTTTTTTTCGGGAGCCACTTGCTTTTCACGTTGTTACTCGTGCTTCTTTAGATTAAGTCACTTTGCTGTTATAGAGCTTCTACTGGCGGGGCTTTCATATTTACGGAGTTGAGTCTGTGTTCGTTTAAGTTTCAAAATAGGAACCAACATGTTCTGCGGGGAATATATTCCGGCCCACCCTCGCACCCCAGGTTGGGAGGACGGAGGACAAAACACTTCCGCTTCCAGAGAATACTCATACAAAGTGCCTCAACCATTACCACAGATTTATTTTCCATTACTTAACCAGGCTGAGTGGTAAGGGCTTCAGTGACCCATTAATTGTAACCACTTTGATTGCTTGAATGCTTCGCCTCCAGAATTTATTCTCCCGCATTTCTCTGTCACGAACACTCCAAGTAATTGAAATCGGGCAGTTCATTGATATTATATCAAACTCTCTTGCACATGCACTGTCTTGGGACGAATGCCCTGGAGTAAAATAGTGAGGCCAATTATCGAGTGGACAGAGTAATACCATCAGAATGGTCAGTATTTCAGTCCGACGTCACGGTTCTTCTATAATTCCCTCCGACCTGCGTGAGTATCCAATACGTAGTCCGATCTGCAAGGCTGGCTAGTAAATCAGTCTGATCCTCACGGGTTTCCAGTAATTCAATCCGACCTGCATGCGTGATGTACACTTCTGTCCAATCGAACAGTTCCTTCTCATCGCCAAAAGGACTGATTATTGGTTTGATTGATGAATTGGTGGTTGGAGTTACTAATTTATTCAAGGGTAGATGGCTTGAAGTATGGATGGAATGATAGCTCGGCGAATCGTTGGATAGATGGAAGGTATTCGTACATGCACGAATGTCGTAGTATCAGTATAGCGTCCTTGTATGAAAAGTCGTTTATAGGTAAATATTAGCCTTTAGAGTTGGTCAGTCTGGTGTCTGATGTTAGTGCAGACATGTCGCCATTTTTCAGTGCGGACTGATTTAATTTCTGGAGACACTAAACTCATCATGATACAGATTCCTTTAGCTGTCGACGTGACTGCGTTACACGTCGAATGTAACCGCATATCTTTCCGGAATGTGACATATAATTATGGCTGGAATGTCTGTACTAGGAAACCGCGTGACTAAGCGTTATTGGTGTGTCTGATACCTCAATGGCCGCTGGCAAGCGTTCCAAATGTGAGGTCGAGAATTAACTGGCCTTTTTTTTATGCTGACATTGTTACTTGTGTATGAATGTTAATGACGTCAGGACTACTGGGTGGAGGTCTGTGTTTTGTCTAGGCAGTTAACGGAACTCATGAGAAGCATTGTATGAATGGGGGGACCTTCAGTGTGCCAAGCCAATGTTCCAACCGCTTGCCCTAATTTGCAATTGAAATAAAGTTATTTGGGAAGTTAAACTAAAGCCTCGAACCGAGTATGGATTACGAGATAAAGGGGATCGGTCCATATTCGGTAGCCACATAGAGTAAGTTTGAGTTCAGCGTCGTCAGATGAACGACGAAATGATTCTTTTGCGATTTTACGTACTCCAGGGACATTGGTATTCATATGTTGCACGGTATCGGCACATTTAAAGTGTTCTTCTACCTACTCGTCTACAGTGTTATAACACATGTTTCAGTCGGGTGCAAGCTGTGTATGTGGAGTAGGCATGCTATTTACTTCTTGGTCAATATATTCTGTCGCTATATACTTACGTAGTACATAACTGATACGCGAATATTATGTGCTGTGCACATTAACTTTAACCCTTTAAACGCCGAGTTAAATCCCATCTGCTATCTGCTGCATTTTAGGAGCTCACCGTATTTTCCACGTTAGCGGGTTGGGGGTTAAATAAAACTTAAACGTGTGAATCTCTTGATATTTGAGTATGTGACTAATATTTTCTTCAACAACCGAAGGTAAACGAAAGAACGTCAGCGATCCTGTTACTTTACGGGCGAAAGTTTACTCCCGTGAAACTTAAGGCTAAAGAACTGTACTTATCTTTGGATTATATTAAACGTGTACATATCGAGAAGAGTTTCAGACGACAGCTTAATTGTGTCTTTATTTGCAATCATTTACAAATTTTTTACACGATGAACCAATTCTGAGAAAGCTGAGTCTCAGTTCCATGTTTATACAAAGTACGCTGTGTGTATGACAGATAAGGACTGTAATTACAATGGCTAAACAAATTTTTCGTGCACTCGCCCAGTGCTAGGTGTCGTCAAAATCCCGTCAGCAGTTTTGAGGATGAAATGGGTGGATGTACATGGCTCCCTGTTGTGCGCTCATTGTATGTAGCTTGTGCATGGAACGCATGAAATTGATGTGCCGAGTTCTCGAATGGTCTGCAGAGTTGATTGATGTAGCGCTTGTTGCTGCATGAACAGTTACGAATAGCTGGTGTTCCGCTTCAGTTTCGATATATTTTTGATACTGCTGCGAATTTGTTCTGCGGTGAAATGATTTAGTTTGCATGCAAGTGTACTTATTGTCAGATTATTATTGAAGTTAATGAAAACAGTGCTGCCAACATATTGTGGTGCCTTGGAAGTTTGTGAGCTGGAATTTGTTTTATCTGGGGTGTAAAATTCCTCCCACTAACAATGAAATTCGTTTGTGATTTGCACGATTGGCTGTTTCGGTAGTGGGAATAATTTCAGCGTTTCTGCCAAGTTTAGAACGCTGGCATCCAGCTTGGGACCAATTCCTACCAAACTGGGCTATTGCAATCAAAATGTTAGACGCGTTTGTAATGAAGTACGGAATGAAGTGTGAAAAAAACTGAAGAAATATTTATGTTTGAAATTCGTAATTCAAAGTGGCTTGTGCAAGGTCGTGAACTAACGTCCACAGACGTTTCAGAGGAAACCTTTTTGTTTGGTTTACTTGGCTTGACAATTACCCTATGCCTTGCAAAAGAAGAATTACCCTTTGAGTTCTCACCTCTGTGGCGAGTTGCGCTATTCATGTAGCACGCATAGTTCAATGACTGCAAGGAGCCTTTTTTTGTAATAACGAAAATTAGGATAGTAGAACTAGAAGATCCAGCGTCGCCAGTCCCAAGTAAATCGTTGGACACGATTCCTAACCGATTAATTACCCTTCCTGACCCAAATCCGTCCTCCATAGTAAAGATAAAGTAGTTTCTATGGTTAATTGTGCACAAGGTAGTGAAACTTTAATGAAAACGCATTCTTAAGCTCGGGGCTAATGGAGGTGAGTGGCCAGCTTCACTTCCCGTCCGCTGTACCCCTGGGGACGGAGACTGCGGTATTCCTGGCGTAGGAGGCTAGATGGGCCCCGGAGTCGTTCTAAACTCTTTGGAGGAGAGAAAAATGTATTTCCTCTGACTGCGGGAATCGAACCGCGATTCGTGGGTTGTCCAGTCCGTGTGCACTATACCGACTCTGCTCTCCGGTGCCTCCATATCTGCTTGTTACTGTCCCATCTCCTCAGTTGTAGACGTGGTCATTTTAACGGAGATTTTTAACAATCATAATTCGGAATGAGTTCCTCTCATACGTAAATCTCAGCGCAATATACTTACAGTTTTCCCTACCCTGACAATGAGAGGTGACCTTGATGAAAACCTTTGTTATGTTTGTATGTGTATACACTAAATTTCTAACATTTTTCGCCTTTCCTACGCCCAGTTGTTATCCTGAGCACATGATTTTGAAACACTTAATTATAAGTTAGTGGGCCGGGATAGCGGAGTCTTTGTAGCGACTCGCTAGGGCTGGACGGTCCAGGGACCGAATCCCGGTGGGTACGAGATTTTCCGTTCCCCTTCAGCACGGCCCTGGAGCCCACTTTGACTCTCGTTCAACAGGCACCGGCTGTCTTTTCCGGGAGTAAAGCGACCGGGGCGTGAAATAGGCCGAGTTTAAAGAAAGAGTAAGACGGTACCTCTACTCCCCCTCTGGGCCTTCGTGAACTGTTTTAGGGTGAACTGTACCTTTACTTTTGCCATTAAGTATAAATTACGACGTGCAAAACGAGTAGAAAAATGGCAGCTGTCCGCATTTTTTATTTATGCTGGTCCGCAAATTGCAATTAGCATTTTGTCTGTGTGTGTGTGTGTGTGTGTGTGTTTGTATATAACACCTGGAAGTATACTGCTTGTTTAGAACCAGGTTATCTTCTTTCCGTTTCATTCTCTCATGCATACTAACAATTGTGAATGCCGCTACATAGTGGTCATAGTGTCCGTTCCATTTTAATTCCAGATAAAGGCGTTCATATTTAGACGCGTTTTCTAATCTTTGCGCCTTTTAAAACCGCATCTTTCGTCCGTCTGTTTGGCTGTCAGAACACACGAAACAACTCGAGAACTGCTGAACGGATTTGTTACTGGGGATTTTACTGTAAGAGTACATACCATATCAGTTTTCTTTTATACTGGAAAATGTTCATGGCCACTTTGCAAGAAGACCTACTTGCCGTTCTATGCGCATTTCGAGCGAAATTCGCTGAATATTTATTAGGAAGCACGCTGCAGAGGAGAATAAAGCGCGCACTTTTACCGGGGTGCTGATAAGTCCTTAGCCCGACCAGGAAGGGAACAAGCTCGGAAGCATGTCAGGGACGAGCGCGATTTCAACTAAATCGAGACGCGAGCTGTCATCAAGTTGTTTTTCCTGCAAGGCAAGGTGCCGAAGGAAATTCACGCCATTCTGACAGAAACATTACCTTGTTCCCTTCTTGGTCGGGCTAAGGACTTACCAGCACTCCTGTACATCCAGTATATATTCCTGAAGGTTTATGGTTTTCGGTATACGGAAAGGGGAGAAGCGTTAATATCCGGCAGTGGTCTTTCGAATATACACGAATATTACCGAAGTCTGTTTTTGTTGATCGTAATTAAACAAAACTGTTTCCCCGCCTGAAATTATAGCCATGCGTGCTTAAAAATGTAGTTTAATTACAATGTAATCGAACATACTTTGTTAAAATTTAAACCTTTGCCTGTTTGGAGACAATTACGTAAAACGGACTGATGGCCCCAAAAATGTTAACTGTCTTGTTGTGGTGTATAGAAACATTTTCAGACTAACTAGTAATAGTTATATAAGCAGATTATTAGGCCTGTTTTTACTGTACAGTATCAGGCTTCTATGATAGCGATGTTAAGAAGCCACACTGCTGTGTCACCGGACAGTGAATCAACGAAGGTTGAGCAGCGTTGCCCTACAGTGTTGTAAAGCGACTGGCTGCCGGAGACAGCAGTATTTCGATTTCTTGCAGCAGCAGCAGCAGCAGCAGTGGAAGTTTTTGCTATAGCTGCCATACCCAGGCAAGCTTCGGGGTGCACGGTACCGCCTGTCGGTTGCACAGAACGTTTTGCGTCTGCACCGTTGTGTGCGTTGATTCTGTGACGCATATGTACAGTGTCCGTCTCATTACTTGTCCAGTGTTTGCGCTCGAAGTATGTTGTTTGGCTTGACGCCTTTGGTAGCCTAGGTTGCATCTGACGATCATTTGGCGGTTTGTGTAAGAAAGAAATTTGATTCTTTTGCTCAGAATGCAAGTACCAATATTAAAAGAGCCAAGAGTCCGTAGAATCCATTCTGTAAGGCAGAGGAGTGTGATTGGAGAGCTAGCGCAGAGGTGCTCTGCGTGTGTTTGGTACTCGAACACTCGCATTCCGTCCAGCGTAACGCGATATTCCTGCCCGAGCCATATCGCGCTCACTCTGGAAAAGGCTGTAGTGGATGCTGATCTACGTTATCGCGCACAAATACCTTCTGAGTTATTCGACTGAAATAAAAGTTTTGCCTTTTTTTTTTCTTCTTCTTTCTTTCTGTCGTAGATGAGATTCCGTCTCTTTTTATGGCATCATATCTCCCCCTTGACATGCTCTGTGCTGCTGTATCCAACTGCCCTTGCGGTTCTAAGTTGGTCTCCACTTCCTGTCTAAGTTTTCTGGTTTCCATCGATCCGACGCCGTGCGGCAATTCTTTCCTATGGTGGAACCTCTGTTCGCTCCCAACACATGGCTAGTGCTACTGCTACTGCTACTACTACTACTACTACTACTACTACTACTACTACTACTACTAGCACTACTCCTACCACCACAACCACCACCACCACCACCACAATTACCACCACCACCACTATTACCACCACCACCACCACCACCACTACTACCACCACCACCACAACCACCACAATCACCACTACTACTACCACCATCACTACTATTACCACCACCACCACCACCACCACCACCACCACCACTACTATCACCACCACCACCGTCACCACCACCACCACCACCACCACCAACAGGACCGCCACGACTACTTTC
>Ga0123355_10022957_pt1 | contig 10007 bp, 9 predicted proteins | sample TergutEmb28metaG_3_FD_89872 | JGI IMG/M metagenome (GOLD analysis project Ga0123355, IMG submission 89872) | Embiratermes neotenicus P1 segment gut microbial communities from Petit-Saut dam, French Guiana - Emb289 P1 | ecosystem: Host-associated > Arthropoda: Insects > Digestive system > Gut ...
AAATATGCCGATAGTGGGACTCGAACCAACATAGTTCTTTTCCGAAGGCTACTTCTAGCACGCCTTAAACTCCCTGGGCTTCGCCTACTGAAAATAAGAACGAAGAGCCCGGGCGACTCATGCCGCGTTAGCAGCAAAGCTAGCTAGCTAGCCTCACTCCTGGGTAAGTTAATGTGGTTTAATTAATGTTTTAATTTCGTATTAAGCAATTGTATTGTTGTTTTCAGTTAATATATGCGCGGTGTTGTTGATTGTAATGTATGGAAGACAGAGAAACTCCACGAATGCACAAATATGGGGAAAGTAAAACGACTCAAATTATGATGGCAACTGTACGTCACGTGACTTCCAGTTCAGGACTTTAAAAATCTTAGAGCGATGGGTTTTTGTTCGTTTGAGTGTACTATCAACAGTTTGTAACACAAACTACTATTATTCCACCAAGACATTTACCTGGTTTGGAAGGATTGGGGCTAGCCACATATGACGACCATCTAAAGTGTCATTCACACCATCTACCAACTTCTCAGGTGTTCGTACATCGCCACTCACCCCTTCTAATACATTCACACTGTCTGGAAATGCTCCAATATCTGGAATAAATTACCAGTTTTCCCTGTTTGTGACAATGTGACTTACTCAAGTAATCTTCGCATCATTTACCAGAAGAGATCATAATACACATTTCATATTTGGTCACACAGTCTCCAAAATTTAAGTCTAAATTAAGGGGGATAAACAGTTTAAGAGTACTTCACACAGTACAAAACTAATAGGGTATCAATTAACCGTTTGGCACCAGAATTATTTTTTTAAATTTTAGCACATCCTGTTTATAAAATGTGAATAAAACAGGAACCAAATAAGTTAGAATTATGAAACAAACTGCATTTTGAAGAGAAAGAAACGGAGAGTATATCCCGTGTTTAAAATATTCAGTATCTATATTTGTTGAATAAATATATAAAATGCAACGTTTACAGGTTAGCGGTGCGGTACGACCACTATAGGGGTCTTTAGGCGTCAAAGGGTTAAGAGCAACACATATTAATGAAAACAACAACACAAGAATATATATAAAACAGTTGAACACATATATATAAATATCATCATTCCGTAAATTATTAAGCACACGACCTGAAGCACAGTCCCCTCACAGGAAGTAAATTATCACCCAGCTACTCAAGACATTCCTACCTTTTATGGAATCTCAAGATCCATTATACCATATCTGTAAGAGCTAGCATACAGTGTACAACAGCATGGTATAATTTCGCCTCACCAGAAAATGGTTCGGTAGATGGCTGCATATATTGTTCACTGAATGCAATATTGGCACAACTCAAAAATTGTCGTTTGGAGTTAATACTATGATTGAGCTCAAAAATATAACAGCTACATCTGACAATACCGGCACAATTCTTAGTCGAAATGCACCCCACTATATGCCACACTGTCAGCAGTAGTTCTTATATTATTGAGTTAAATCATTGTATAAACTCCAAATGGGCAATTTTTGGAATGTGCCACTACTGCATACTGTGAACAATATGTTGAGTTCCAAAAGCAAGCATAATTACAAATTAAAACACACAGTGAATGAGATTTCCAGGAAATGTGGCATTCAAGATGGAAAGAACAAATGTAAACAGTACAAAGTAACATAAAAGCCAGTTAACCATATCTTAGCGTACATTTTACAAACTGACTTTTGTACGACTTTATATTTCACTGTAGAAAACTCAAAGAGACACCATATGGGAAACCTCAGCTTATTATCAGCTATTTAAAACTGATCTTAAAGAAACAGATTGTGAAGATGTGAAAAGGAATGGATTCATTTCCCACGGTGGACTCTTGTAACCATTGGTAATATAACGTCATGTGCAATAAAGACAACAATTTATTGACCAGCTGCGTAATTATCAGCTACGTAAAATTGAATTGGTTCAACAGAGTTAATTAAATTATGTATAAAAATTATATTTGTCACATAATGCTGCATTATACCTATGTAACACAGTAAATAAAATGATGTAATTTTATATGATCTATCTGAATCATAAATTAAAGACAGTGGTCTGACTCATGGATTGGCTGATAAACAGGTTAATACTCGTGTAATGTGTTCCTTTTTGGGTAATTCCCCGGCGTCTGAGTTCTAATAGCCGACGTTTCAGAACTCACTGTCGGTTCGATCTTCATAGGCAGGTGAATGAAGTATGTCAGTGGATGGCGTGTGTGGGGTATTTATACCTGGTTGGGTTGGAGCGGGGAAGTGGCAGAGCCAATAGGAAGTAGTGTGTCCGTACGGGGCGGCAATTAGAACTCAGACGCCGGGAAATTACCCAAAAAGGAACACATTACATTTAGAACACGGTGAAAGCTTGAAAACAAGAAGGTTAATACTCACTATTCTCTGTCAGTCTTATCTTGTCTCCATCTTGATTATACAGTTCCAATCCATTCAGTCCCACATAGTATGGGTCCCCCCAGGTAGAGAGTATAAGTAACTGGAACACAAACCCTTGAGGCATAACTGGCGATTCATATTCTTCATCCCCCACCATAACACCACTCCCACCACGTGGCGACGCCAGAAATGAGTTTATCCTCACTGACCCATATTCCCAACTTCCCACACCACCAGCAGTAATGGACGGATGAGTATCAGAATATGAACTTCGTCTTGGTTCAGTAACATCACCGGAGCCATGTGGGTGTGACAGTTTCAATGAGGGAAGTCCAAGATGTGGATCATCACAATCAGCCACACACATGTTGATTGAAGGTTGTGGCATAGAGTAGTAAGCCTGCCCATCACGCATGGAACTCTGATGGGTGTTTGTGGCATTAACAATCAAACTATAAGGCAACTGTTCTGACAGACTGAGGTCCTGAGCAAAGTTGAAGTGGCAGTTGCCTGGTGCACGACGCAGTGTGAAGAGCCCTTGTATCCCTCGAGACACAAGCTTTCCATCTAAGTACACTGTCACCAATTTCACCTGTAAATTTACAAACCACTCAAATTACTAATAAATTTAGTTTCTAACAAGGCCTTCACTCTTCTGGGGTGTTATGCAACATAGGTTGTTTAGTTGGTTATTGATATTTTGATTTTGGAAAAACCTATTGACCCCATCTTCAAGGGTCAAGCAGTCTTCTTGGAATGTGTGACCCTTAAAGATGCGACGAAGAGGTTGTCCCAGAATGTCAGTAACCAACTACCAACCTACGCCACCCAACATCCCAAAAGAGCAAACACACCAACAACACTGAGGTAGAAGCCCAAAATCTCACATACATTTACAACAATGTAACAAGTAACCAAGCTACATATTAGTTTGGACTTCAGCCTGTTTTACTTACTTAAAGCAATAAATTGTATTTGTATTGATATGATTACAGTGGATAATAAGTTTGGCTTATTTTTAAACCCTAATGATGCAGACCAATCCAGAATGGTCACATTTTGCGTAGAAACTGCCTTCTACAATGGGTTATTGAAGGAAAGATAAAAGGAGGTATAGAAGTGACAGGAAGATGAGGAAGAAAATGTAGGAAGCTATGGATGACCTTATGGAAAGGAGAGGATACTCACATTTGAAGGAGGAAGCTCTAGATCCCACCATGTGGAGAGCTTGATTTGGAAGAGGCTTTGGACCTGTCGTAAAACAGACTACTAAATGAATGAATGAATGATGCAGATTATAACAACAGCAACAAGATGCATGATATTCTGAACATATATACGTATTTATCAAATACATGCTTCACCCCCTGGTATTTACATCTCTTTATATGACAAACATGTCTGTTGCTATGAAAGTAACAAGACTGCAGTAATGGCCAACAGAAAATACTGTATTTTTCTTGTATTGTAATACTCGTCAATAAGGCATATGTCATACTTTCAAGTAAAAGTTGAGCACCATAACAAGCCCTCTAAAGCTTTATACACCAAATTTTGTACGACCCACTTTTAGGGAAAATCTGAGTCTGAGTTGGTATTAATGTAGAGAAGGAATTACACTGAACTCACGCTGATCATAATCGAATTCATCTCACTGCTTGTTATATCAACTTCTGAAATCAAATAAAAAACTTATAAGCAGATGCATGGGTGAAATTCTTGAAAACGAACACCCCAGTTACTTTGCATTCCCATTTATGTCCTCTATGCACAGAACACTTTACAACATATCAACATTGCTTTTCATGGATGTTCTACACTGAACTTTAACTGCAAACAATAAAGAAAAGAAATGTTATAGAACCTCATGAGTACCCAGCTTTGGTGATTTATGCAAGTATCTGAGAGGAATAAAGGCTGCCATGAATACACAAACTTTAGCCACACACAGGGTGCATGCCTTGATACCAGAAAAAAGTAAAAGTACATTATGTCATTGAAACTACAGCTGCATAATCAATATAATGCATATGCTATAATAGAATCTAGTATTAATAGGTTCAATGGAAAACCGGAACTTTTTGTTTACAGAGCATTTATTGCAAACCTGAAATAATTATATTAATACTGTTGAATATAGTCCCCTTCTAGTTCAATGCACTTAAGCCAGTGCTTGAAAAGTGCGTAGATTCCATGAGAAAAGAATTCTTTCGGATGGGTGTGCAGCCACTCATGCACCACCGAGCGAACCTCATCATTGTCTCGGAACTGTGTTCCACTCAGCGCATCCTTCTATGGTCTGAAGATGTGAAAATCCGACGGCGCGAGGTCGGGTGAGTACAGAGGGTGTGGGATGCACTCAAACCGCAGTTCCTCAATAGTCGACACTGTTGCTGTAGCAGTATGTGGCTTTGCATTGTCACGGAGGAGACACACCCGTCGTCAACAACCCACGCCGTTTCTGGCTCCTGCTTCCTCTGGGCATGTAGTGCTCTAAGATTGGCCCGTTGTAATCACAGAAGAAAGTCAACATGACTTTTCCTGCAGATCGCTGCACTCGCACCTTCTTCGGCTTTGGGGACAAGGTGTGGTGCCACGCCATGCTTTGTCGCTTTTGTTCTGGCTCACAGAAGTGTACCCAAATCTTATCCCCAGTGACGATATGCAGCAGAAATGCTTTACCATCAGCCTCATACTGACGCAGAAGCTCTTGGCAAGCATCTACATGTCTCTCTTTCATTTCAGGTGTCAACTGCTTGGGTACCCATCTTGCACACTTTTCTTAACTTCAGCTCATCATGAATGATGCGATGGGCTGATCCAACACTAATGTCCAATAGTGATGTCACCTCCTTGACTGTGACGCGGCGGTTTACCCGTATCATGTTCCCCATGGCTGCAATGTTATCTTCCATGACTGCCATGAATGGTGGACCCAGGCGAGGAGAATCCTCCACACTAGAGACGCCAGTCTTGAACTCCTCAGTCCACTCATACACTTGTGTGTGACTCATAAACCTGTCACCATACTGAATTCTCATCCGACGATGAATCTCTATAGGTTTCAGGCCTTTGCTAAATAAAAATCTCACAACACTTCACTGCTCTTGCTTAGTGCACTGTTGCAAGGGCACCGCCATCTTGTCGAACTGTTTCCCAGGTTCCTACACGTGCCGCAGGCATGCCAACACCATCTATTGGCAGCTCAAGGTCACCGCCTTCGCATACCCTACACACCACGATATTGGTCGTACATGCGATTTTTAATACAACTTTTCCGGTTTCCCACTGAGCGGCCCTTGTATAATATGTAAGAATCAATAAAGAACTTACACCACAATAAGTGAGATCTGCAGTACAATTATAGTTCCACACCCTGAGAGCAGCAATATACACAATAACCGGGAAGCTGATGGTCAAAACAACCACATCACCATCCAGGAATGGTGTGCTCCACATGTGGTCTTCATCCGTGGTAATGTTCACCCCATCTACTATCCTAGAACATACCATCAGGGGATCAAGTTACCATGGCACAGAGAAATAAAACGTTCTTCCAACATGGTGGTTACTGTACAGTATCACAACAAATTTTTGTGTACTAAAGGAACATATGGTTTTGTGTCCATGTTGGCACACATATCCTGTCAGTCCTGATTCCACTACTGGGGCATAAGGTCAGAACATAAAGTTTGGGGCTCATGATCATATATATACATACATGTTGCCCATGTTTTAGGCCCCATGGGTGTTAAATCTTATTGCTTTAATTTGCCTTGCCAGTGTGCACAGCTTCTCAATTTATGCCCACATTTTCAGTTCAACACCCTGCCGCTGGCTGCACTGTATTATGCTAACTCCTACACATTGAATTATTTATTATGGGAATGCCATTTTTTATTTACACCTTTTTGATTTACAATCGCTTTTTCTGGAAAATAACTAGGGCGTAAAACAGTACTAGCATCTGGAATGTCACAGTCCAATTCATAAGCTCCTGTCCCTCAGAAATGGAAACCTACACAATTGTGTGCACGCACACGCACACACACACACACACACACACACACACACACACAAGCGCGAGCGTGCACACACGCACATATTCATAGAGTAGAAGAGTTACGAAAAAATACATAAATAAAAAAGTAAAAACAATTCAACTCGCAATATTCGCCATAACAATCACCTACAGTACAATTCATAGTACAAATTGTTGGTGAAACTTTATTTCTGATACCTGTATATATCTGGAGAGGGAACACTGCACTGAAGGTACTGTGGCTCCACAGGAATAACACAGCCTCCATCGCCCAGCACTTCCAGACCTGTCAGTCCTGCAAATCAAATTAAATCTCACACTGATGATAACATTGCTCCTTTGTTATCATATTTGCTTAAGACAATTTCAAAATATGAGGAAGCTCACATGTATGGCCCCCTGTATGTCTCAGTGGTGTAATGTTTTGGTAAAATGGTAGCTTGGTGGGCTGACTGTTGAGGCTGCTGATTTATGACATGATGTTACGCTGGAATTCGACTATCAAGACATTTTTCAACATTACGTTATATTATAACACAAAAGAGTTAATCAATACTGTCACAGAAACCTCACATACTACAGCAGTAGAAATGGCCTTGTGACAAATTACATCTCTGCACTTCATTCCTGGCTAGACTGGCCACTGAAAAATGCTCACTAACCCCCTCAGTCAGAATATGGCTCTCATTGATAGCTTCACAACTCCCTCACAAGAACAGAATCTGTGACTGTCATGAAGAACTGCAGCTTGTTAGAATGTAGTGTGGAAACAATATGTGCAGCTGGTGACAGGCAACGAGGCCACAATTGGCTGTAACATGTCTCAGTTATCTTCGGCACCACATTCTTTCTTGTCATGCACAGATGGCTGGAAGACAGATTTCTGCATCACTTAACAAGACTGAAGCAGATGTTTGCTAATGACATACCATTACTCATGTTTCCACTACTCAATTTCCAACAAAATAATGCATCAAAAAAGCCCCAGTAAATTGGGCCCCCACACACAGCAACAAGCTATTTAAACTCAAAGAGGATTAAACACATAATAATGCGCTTTTCAGTATTACCTATGAGAGCAGCATGTCCCCAGTTGGCCATAAGATTGATTTCAAGTTTCTGTCCACCCAGCAGGATACCAGAACTGCTGTCAGCTGCTGATGAAATATCTGAATGTGACCTGGCACAAGTAAATGGTCGTTCGTCCTGCAGAATAGGGAGGACAGATTTGAAATGCACATGCTATAAATTTAACACAGATCTACAGCGACCTGTAACTCAACAAGATTTTAGTGTATCACAATTTCTCAACAAGTACCCGTCAGAAATTACAACACCACAGTATCACACATAAACAAGATAGGCAGGTATGTATAACAAAACATTGAGGGGCGTCCATACAACCATTGTTGAATGGGAAAAGCAATATGTATCTCATAATCCAAGTGTGTGTGTGTGTGTGTGTGTGTGTGTGTCTGTAGGCTTAGTCATCCAGCTTGCAATGCACATGCACCATGTTATATTGTCCTCTGTGGCCTCTAGAATGTTTTTCCACATTATCTCATTAATGGAACAATTTTTGAAAAAAAGGTTACTGAACATAAAATCTGTGTTTTGATTTTCTCTAAAATTCCATCTGAAACATTTCTCATTCTAAGAAGAAATGAGTGAGATATGATCCAGAATGTATATTGGTCTTCCTGTAAAGTACCCGTAATTCTTGCTAGTTTGTAATGAAACTTGAATTGTGTCAACAGATTTTCAAAAAATACTAAAATATCAAATTTGAAGAAACGTCATCCAGTGGAAGGCAAGCTGTTCCATGAGAATGGATAGAGGACAGAGGGACAGACAAACATGATGAAGCTAACAGTCACAATTATGTGGATGTGCCTAAAAACTAATACAACTCTCACAAGCAACCAACTGTCAAGTGCTAGACATAGAAATGAATGGTTAAACCACAGATTTACATGGTGGAATTTGTTGTACAGCATACATCAACATTATCATTTTCACTTGATAATGGAATATGGAATAATTTTAGGTGACAATTCATCTTAAAATGTGAATATATTCACTCTATAAAGAGTGAATATATTCACATTTTAAGATGAATTGTCACCAAAAATTACAAGAGGTACTAAACCTTTAAATTCATGTACAGTCTATTTACAAGACTAAAGACTTTACCTCCTCCACATGAACATATTTTCATTAACCTTCTGGCACTTAAATTAAATGTTGGTTCACACTGTCATGCAAGTTTTCTCTAAAAGAAAAGTCTCCCAGAATTTTCCTTCAGATTTAAAAAAATAAAATTTACCAGTCTGTTCATAAATAAATTAACTTCTTACACCGGCATGCCAAATATTTTATTTTCATACCATACCTTTCCAAGCTTTCAGAAAATTACAACTATGCTAATACCAGTCTCAAAATACTTAACAGTTTACCATGCAAGCTCACAAATATGAAGAACGAATAGGCTCAATTTAAGTTAGCACTAAGAAGATCATTAAATACAGTTATTTTGTTCTGTTGAGGAATTTATGATACTCAAAAATGACTCATAATCAAATTATAAGCTGTACATAATTAATTTCTTTTTGTAACATGTAAATACGGTATGCAAAATACTTATAATACTTTGTAGTGTATATTTTATATTTTTGTATTTGTTATGTATTATTGTATTACTTATTCCACATACTATTATCACTCTTACTAAGTTTCGGTTCAATGGAAGGCATAATATGTATGTATGAATATAATTTTGTATGTAACAATAAAGGTTCTCCATAAATACAAGAAAAAGGGATGAAGGAGATGAAATTGAAAAAATTAAAACTAACCCAAGGACACTTTCCAATAAAACTGTGATGTGTACTCACGCCATTGTCTGCAGTAACTGGTCTATCCACATGATAACTTTCAACACATTGCTGACCCTCACTCAACATACTGCAAAATGACTCATCATTTTGAGAGATCAGTTCAAGTATTGTGTCATCTGTGGTGAAGAGAATTGTCTGTAAGAAAAGTTAAGAGCATATACAGACACATGCACATGCACACATGTACAGACACAGAGTCATATGTAAAAATAACTACAATTTCAAACACAAGTCACAGCATGTATGGTTTCCTTTTACAGCTTTACACAGCAAACTGTACTGAATGTCTGTCAAAGAGGAAGTATTTTTGTGTAACAAGAGCAGATTACTGATAAGTGTGCTACTAGTTTATAGGACTGATCAAGTTTCTTTATCATCTTCCCAGTGTTGGCATCAAATGTGTGCACAGAGCAGTGAGCATAGGGGATGTCAAAATTCATGGTTCGTAAAGTAATAGTATACTCTATAATATTATTATTTAAATAAATCAAAATAGCTGATAAACATTTTGTGTTCCTTCAGCATCATATTTTTACTTGCTTATGTGTTTTTTTTTTTTTTTTAATTTATTTTATTTTTACTTGAGGCAAGTGCGTTTTTTTGTCTGAACCAAAGTGCACCCAAACTGCAGTTCACTTAGGGAAGCATACAATCT
>Ga0123355_10022958_pt1 | contig 10007 bp, 6 predicted proteins | sample TergutEmb28metaG_3_FD_89872 | JGI IMG/M metagenome (GOLD analysis project Ga0123355, IMG submission 89872) | Embiratermes neotenicus P1 segment gut microbial communities from Petit-Saut dam, French Guiana - Emb289 P1 | ecosystem: Host-associated > Arthropoda: Insects > Digestive system > Gut ...
ACAAAAGACCGTCACAGTACAAAACCCTGCGCCAGTTAATTTGCCTACGTCAACATTTCAAGACTGCGCTCAATCATATCGGTTACACCGGTAAAATACCCTATTATATATATATATATATATATATACATACATACATACATTAGTCTTGAAAGAATGAGGGGCAACAATAAAGCCTACAACATTTCGGAAGGAGAACCTCAAGTAAAAATGCCCGTATTCACGACTCCTTTAACAACTAGAAGCGTACGCCGCGAATAATAAATTCGGAAAGGTGTGGAAGGTACAGATCGTTGGGCTAGTCTGAGATAGTATTGCAGAGTATGTCAAAATGGATCCAGAGAAACCAAGAGAAACCTGTCAGGTGAGCAGGTCTCAGAAACAACACTTCAACCAGAGTCCTGCATAAAATAAAAAAAAAAAAGGAATGCTGGCCACGAAGTTGGGTGTACACGTTCATGCAGGGTACTAAACTGTAGCAACATATATTCGAGTTACATTACAACGGCAAGTTTCATTGTACGGCAAAGACGCTAAAGAACTGTATTTGGAAGGTGCCCGGTTCGAATCTTGGTCAAGACACCGGCTACAATGACTGAGGTATTTCGTAATTTTCTTTGGTCTTTGCAGCCATTGCCGGGATAGTACTGCGATTAGTAACTATGGCTTCCTTCCTAATCCTTTCCAATTCATCAGTCATCCTACAATTCGACACCATAATCTGTGAAACTAATGGCATAGTACCAAGCAAACTTGTATTCATTAAATGGAAAAATATAACAGGAATCTGTTGAAATATATGGATAAAGAACAATACTGAAGTGGATTTAAAGGAGGTACGTTTTGGTAAGGCGAGTATCAGATTCTAATACTGCAGGTGGATTGTCGAAGCAATCGTGTAGATCCCTTACTGGACTAAGCTTTAAATCGTTATCTTCTTCTTTCCTTTATCATTAAACATTATTAGTGTGATATGCATCACGCAACACACACACACACACACGCACACACACACACACACACACACACTTGCTTAAAAGGAAGCCACAGCCAGTATCATGAATGGATACCAGCATAGTGCAAGAGTTCTTGGGAAGTTAATAATGACTCAGATCATGAAGATATGTACCACCTTTTACGGATGGAAGCCAACGGTTGTTTGTGACTACCATAACTGATGGCGAGTGGAGCCTAACCTACAACGATCTGCTTACAAATTTCATCTTTACCACCTACAAGTATAATAACGGGATTCATTTTACCAACAACGCTCCGGTTTTCAACTAAATATGTATGGATATCGCATCTCCCCTATGCGTGCTACAGATCCTTACCACCACATATCCTTTCATTTACTACCCCTAATAATGTTGTGCCGATTCCAGTGGCGGCGCGGTCTAAGGCGTGGGTCTGCGGCCGTTGGAAGGTTGGGATTATGGGTTCGAATTCCGCCGGGGGCATGGATGTCTGTCTCTTGTGAGTGTTGTATGTTGTAGAAGTCTCTACGATGAGCCGATCATTCGTCCAGACGAGTCCTGCCGAGTGTCGTGTGTCTGAGTGTGATCAGGAATCCTCGATAACGGGGAAGCTTTAGCCCACTGGGGGCTGTTGCGTCATGGTAAAAAATATGCTGTAGATACAGTTCATGAAGTTCCATAAATCAACCTCTCTCCCTCAGGGTAACGTATTTTCCTCAAAGTTATTGCCGAACACCATCGATCTACGTTCTTTCGAATTGAGGGACCAAGTTTCACACCCGTACAAAATAGGTAAAGTTATATTACTTTTTACGTGTAAAATTTTAAGCTTTAGTTATTTAGATAGGAGACTGGAAGGTAAAAATAATGTAAACGGAATGTCAACATGATTGCAAGTGTTGCCATATTGTAAGTCATTGTAGTAAAGTTGCATTGTGTCGAAACCAACAATACACAAGTTACGCGCTGTTGTGTTCATCACGCTGGGTCGTGCTTGCAGTCCAGCGACGGTAGTCACTGTGCAGAGGCAATCCGACGGAACTTATCTCGTGTATCCGTCCTTACTACTCCCTTTTCTCTTTCAGCTCGCCTGTCATACCTCAACGCTATGATGGATAACTCTTGGGCATCAATTAAGATTAAACTCGAACAATACCTATTTAGGGGGGCGCTGTGAGCTGCTCCCTTGCCAACCCCTCCCAGTCACATTCTGAGTACCGGGAGGAAGACGAGTGGCGACGAAGCTGTGGAGTGGCTAGAATATACGAAATGGAAGCACGAAGGTTGTGGAGTGGCAGTGTTTCCGCGGCGACACAATCCTGCAGAGGGAAAGGTATCGACAAACACACGTAATATTAAAAGTTAGCGTACTTGACACGTTATCAGGTGAAAAACGTAGCCTGTTTTACAAGCTGCAATTAATATGCGATGACCATTGCCGACGGGAGGAGGAGGGACCAGGAAGCCTTCCGGAAGGGGGGAGGGGGGGGGCGTGGCCCGATTATGTTGCATAGGATTTTGTCCTTCTCGGTAATATCATTATCAGTCGAATATACAAACTAACCCTTTCAGAACGAGCCCAAGCCACTCAGCAACTGACTATCTTCCCGATTTCGTGTGAAGATTTTCAGCCAGTCCACCCTTGCTGGGGGGAGGGGCAATAAACTTGTTCACGGGGGCCCGAACCCACTCTCGGCTGCCCTGGGAGTGACAGGCATAAACATGGTTTATGTTTAAAAAATCGGATAAAATTATGAATTTAATTCAACACACAAGCTAAAAGAAAATGTCGATATTAATTCAACTTCATGCGTCATTGAACATCGCTAGAAAAACAGTACCACTACACTTGAAATTAAACTGTAAACAAGGCAGTACATATCAGTCACCTGATAGTGATGACACCACAGTACAGCGCAGGTGTTAAAATTACGTACACGAAGAGTTAGAGAGCGATACACAAATTTTCCAAAAATCTAGAAGCCACCTCAAAATTCTAGGCAAGTGACATGAAGTTAGTTCCACACTGAGGGCCCACAAGCACTGGACACCACGGTAAAAAATGTCGCACGAATGTACTGGCGCACGAGATGTGTACACCCTTGACGTTGTAAACTTTTAAGTTTACAGGCTTTCACGACGAGTGTTGCTCGCCGTCTGGGAATAACGGGTGGATGCTCTAATGCAGTTACCTTGACGATGCAAGCTCCACGTTCCTGCGTGCCGTCGAAACAAACTTACGATCGAACATCGTGTTAAATACCCAGAATGCTATCACCATATATGTATAACTTATCAGACGCCCTACTGAAAAGCTGATACTGCAGATCTACCATCAAATATCCACAGACCTTTGTTTAGGTTTCTATAAAGGGGTGCTGATAAATCCTTAGCCCGACCAGGAAGGAAACAAGCTAATGTTTCTGTCACAATGGCGTGAATTTCCTTCGGCGCCTTGCCTTGCGGGGGGGGACTTGATGACAGCTCGCGTCTCGATGTTGTTGAAATCGCTCGCGTCCCTGAAACTTCCGAGCTTTTTTCCTTCCCGGTCGGGCTAAGGACTTATCAGCACCCCGGTACATTTCCTTTTCTCACGCGTCCTTGAACCTGTGCGTGGCGAAACTGCCGAAACAGTAAAAATTTCAGGTTACACTGGCATTTTGGACTGAATTTTATTTGGTGTCAGAGAATCTCATCAAAACGTACTTCTCCTCCTATCTTCAAACAGATAAAGTTAACTGCAGCTGTTTTGTATAACCTACAACCCCACAATCCACATCTCCATGGTCATAAAATCTCGAACCTCACACAAAAGTGTGTAGTTTTTCAATAACAGGCAACACGCAAACAAATTCATTTTGGATACAAAGCAACACAGGAAGAGTTGAAGACAGAAAAGAAAAGGCCTTCGAAACAAAAGCCGTGTCAACTGCCACCTCTTTACTACTCGTAGATCATGTAGCGTCGATGGCAGATGAATGAAACATCAGTATGGAGCAAGACGGGGATGCTAGTGACATAGGATTAGTGGCGTGCTCGGATACAAACTCGTCCCAGTGGCACTTTGCCCTCCACAAACCCCACAAGCTGAAAACTTCAGATGCATTAATCTCATCATCCGTAACCCAAAATGGTAATTGGAGTGATATTACGAACAGCAGAGGTACCACGTTTTGAGCGGTGCAGCTCCAACGAACGTTCGACGGAATTCACGCAGTTCCAGTAGATACATCAAGCGAGAAAGCATTCAGGCCACAATAACTGCAGTCAACCTAGCTACCTATGACCTCAGTACAACTACATCCGCTGCTACTCTCATACGCCATACCCCCCAGACTCTCCCAGCCGGAGCTCATAACTGTATACGACATTTGAGGTGGAAAGGGGGGTCCAGGCACGTTACTCTATAGGATAAAAGGCAAAAAGGCTGAGGGAGAGGGGTAAAGGGTGAATGATATGTGGGTGTTGTGGGTGTGATATACCCCCTCCTTTCACAGAGCAGAACAAGGCTTCGTTGGTACCCTGACTATGGTATGGTATAATACATATACCAAGAAAGCACTTTACTGTATTGAGTTTAGGGAAGGCTACACAATCCACCCCATCCATGTGTGTGTCACTGCTTTTTCTTTGAACGCGTGGAGGGAGTGGGGGTGGGTGGTGGGGGGAGGGTGTGGGCACACCACTACATCGGACGACACAAGCAATATTCCCTGAAAAGATCCAGTGGCGAGGCATCTCACTCCAGGATTATTTTTCTTTCCATCTTTTCGGTCCCTTATTTTTCTTTTTATTACTATCCGTGTCCGAAAAATAACACTGAATTTGTTTCAGCCCCACGTGTCTTTTGTACCTCACTGCAGATATACCCAAACAGCTCAGCGTCGCACCCCCAAGTGGCCTTAGATGTGACGACATAAGTTTCCAAATAAATTTAATTTTAAACTGTAAACTTTCATAAAAACAGATCAAGAAAACAAATATTGATCACAGCAGGCCTAATTCGTTCAAGAACTTTGCATAGCCAAGACAAATACAGCCGTGATGTAGGTTGGTCCATTTACATAAATCGTGCACTCAAGTTCTGCACAGTACTGAATATTATTAATATTCAAAACATAAGATCTACAGCCAGTTAAAAAAAGTAATACCACTCTGAAGGATGCAACTGCTCGCAAAGTAATCAAACATTAAATATTAATAAAAACCCAACTAGATGCAAAAGTATGCAGTCTGCTTTATTTTACTGCAAAATCACTCTACGTGTTTCGCATGCCTACCGCACCCATCATCAGGAGTACTAAAAACTGCAACCGCAGACTCCGGTACAGGAATCGCACAAACAAGTCCCGACCTTGCCACGTTGGAGGGAAGTAGCTGTGCCGATATTATGGCCTGTACCGGAGGCTGCGGTTACAGTTTTAAGTACGCCTGATGATGGGTGCGGTAGGCACCCGAAACATGTCGAGTGATTTTGCAGTAAAATAAAGCAGACTGCATACTGTTGCATCTAGTTGGATTTTTATTAATAAAGACTTATGATGCACGGAACCATGAGCTTAAAATAATCATTCTTACACATTCTTCCGCTACTTACTTCCACTTCTCCCCGTTACTCCGACGTGTCGTTACTTTACGCACACGCTAGAATGCGCACCGAATCACTTTTATTGCAACAAATAGGTCAGAAAATTCAGCCCAGATGTCTGATTGCCGACAGGATGACCAGAGTTCAACACCCAGCAGGGAAAGGATGACCATCTTCGCCAACATATTCAGACAAGGCGTTCTTTCCCTGCGGTTAAAGTGCCCAAAGCGTGAAATTGTCCACTCACCTCCCTCTTTGGAATACATGGGTCTAAACCTCCGCCACCACACACATCTTTATAACGCGATGAACAAGGCAATCAGATAGAGGCTCCTTCATTACAAATCATTCCACTGTGTTCGAAGGACCGTGTGTCTTCAGAAACACGGATACGCCTCTACTGACTACTGTCCCCTACTTTCAGCACGATGGACGGTGTCAGTCTTCCAGTATCAGTTTTCAGTTTCCTATCAGTATCCATGCAGGTAGCAGTCTACGCAAACTCGACACAGGCCCACTGTATCTCCATCACAGCCAAAAGTAACTAACAAGGAGGTTCGTAAGTATAAATCTAAACCAAGGGCCTGCAGAGTACGGCGAGGAGCAAAATCAATCTGCCCGAACGAATATTTATATATTATTAAAAAGTATACGCGATTTTCCACGCTCCTCTACCCTTTTTGGACCAGTTAATGACGATATCAGTGCCGGAGACTATGTGAAGTCGAACGAGAGGGACATCGATAAAAATAAACTGCGAAGAATCTGGGGACTAATCATGGCGTAATCGAGGCATAATCCCGGTACTTGTGTTGCGAGGTGGGGGGGGGGAGAAATCAGATCAGCTTCAATCAGAATAACCAGGGTACCAGCCGACATTCGAACCAAGTACTTCCCGCATACAAGTCGTTACCGTTGCGCCATCCGTCACAAAGATCGTGTGAGATTTGAGGTTTTAACAGCGGGGGTGATAACGATCGCAGACTGTTACGTCACGCCGTGTCGACGTTGCTAAACAGTGTAGCATCAGGCCCGACCTGAACATGAATGCACTATGCTCCTCCGAAACTTCAACTATTTACCAGTCTATACGGCGTTACATACCAGAAGGTTTGACTCTTCATCCCTCTGTTATTCAAAAAGCGGTTTAAGCACCGGGATTCGAACCGGATACATTCTCTTCCGCTACGGTGACATTCAGAATTACCTTCAGTAAGTCACCAAGTTAGTGCTGACGTCTGATCAATAGTTGTTGGTTCTGACAGACGTTCTACATCTACCTTCGTCAGTACATACGACATACGAAGCTCCAAATCGCTGTCGACAAGTTTTATTACAGGATGCAAAACCAGAAATACACCTCCTTTCCTTTCCTTCTACTCTACCCCTTGCCAAGCCAAGTCATGCTGTGTCCACTTCTGTCCATCTTTATAGCGATGTTTTATTAAGCAAAGTGTTTTCAATTTTGTTTGAAAAAACTCTTCCTAGGAATGGTCCCAAGATGCGTCTCAGTCGGGAAACCGCAACGTCGTTTACCCTGGAAGCTAGTCGCTCTTAGTGCAAGAGTGGACAAACTCGTTCTGTTCCACTTTACTATGTAGTTCAACTTCAGTGACTCGGCGTAAGGAAAGACACATTCATGGCAGAACGGTGCCAGGACCTCCGCCCAGTAACTTTGGCAGCAATAGAAATAATATAATGAACCCTGGTGCATCCATTGTGTCAATAGAGGTCAGACCACCATCTACTTTGTACGGTACATGGTACTAACATGTTGACCGTGGTGAGTGACAACAGCAGCACGTGCAATTGGGACGTTAAAATTTTATGTGATAGAGGTCCAGCAGGGAGATAAGGTTGCCTTTGTGTCCAATTAATTCAGCATCACTCAATGCAGACATACGGTAGGCCTATAGCTGCATTCTTTCTTAACATTCGGCTCTACTGGACGTGAATGGTCAGTTTCACTCTCCGGTCGCCTTTCTGTTGTTATCCAATAGCCCTCGATCCGGTATGGAAGCGGTAACATTTCGGCCGTTCAGTCCGTCAGCTACTTACCACACTGACTAAAGTATGGTGTTCGAAAAACACATTACTTAAAGCAGTTAGATTTGATAAATTCTAAAAGAATAACAACAAACCTTATGTACTTTTAGCAGCACTACTGATGGCTGCAACCAGTGAATCACTGGGGCTGGGGATATTAAATTTGATCTGCAGAAAGGTTACAAAGATTCTAAAGTATACTGTAAAATTTGGTTCAAACGAAAAGAATTGTAAACATAGTCACGTTGGTAAGGAAAAATTATGCTTCAGTATTCTTACCTGACAGTTACGTGTAGGCCTAACAAATATCAGGTAATTAACCGGTGACTTTTCTTGCCATGGTGCAACAGCTCCCTAGCGGGCGAGCGCCGCTTCATTATCGAGTCTTCACGATCACACTCAGACACACCACACTCGGTAGGACTCCTCTGGACGAGTGATCAGCCCGACGCAGAGACCTCTACCTGACAGCACACAACACTCACAAAGACACAAACATCCATGCTCTACGGCAGGATTCGAACCCATAATCCCAGAAAGCGACCGGCCGCACACCCATGCCTTAGATCGCGCTGCCACTGGGATCGGCCAAGAGGTGACATGATGGATCTGAAATGTAACCACGTGAAGAACATCATGTAGCCCACTGACGGTTAATGGCCAAGACCAAAATCCATTGCACTACAGCCAAGTTACGGCTCTGAAACTTTCACGACCATCCGTTGCATTTAAATATTTGTCCAAAGAATAAAAACGATCCTGGGAGTAAGGCACCAAAATTTATTTGGACCCATCCTTCGTAACAGTAGACGTTACTCGCTGTTTTCCTTGGCTGCTCCCAGTAAATAAAGAAATACAATATGGTGGCTGACTTACAAACCTTTACTAATTCGTTAGTCACAGATCACCGTATAATTCGATCCTACAAACACTTGGCAACTTAAAACGCTGCCGTTAAACACACGAAGAATATATTATCTTTCATGCACTTCCGACTGGACCACAGCCATTTCAGCTATAAAAAAGAACTTAAAATGCTGAGCTCTCTGTCTAGGAGGCTCTGGCGCTATAGTAACCGTTCAAACCCCAGTGGTTAATTTATGTATGACCAAGCTTACGATTAAGAAATTCTGCATTCTGCCTCCAGAGTGCACTTTGTTATTTTGTGTAGCTCGCATCAGAATGAAGAGCGATTATCGCCACAGAGCATTAATAGACAGGTTTTTAGTAAACGTGCAGACCGAGTGTGCTTACTGCCAAGTGCCAAACGAGTATTTAAATATGCGAGAAGACAGAATACCAACAAGATGCAACTATTCAGATGTTTATTGTAAACTTCAGATTTTATTATCAACTACTGTCTCAACATGTTTCGGGCATCATTATGCCCATCATCAGGAGAACAAAGACCGTGTATTACTGCATATGGTATTTGCGCTGGTAGTGCTGGATGTGGTTGGTTGCAGTTGTGGGGCGTTGCGTTGTAGGGTGCGAGCAGTGTGAAGGTTACTGATCGACTCTTCACGCTTTGCTCACGATGTACGGTCACAGGAACAGAAAGATTTAAATATGATGCAACTTAAAAAAAGCGTAACCTATAATGATAGGTAAGTAAAGGTAAAGTGATCCCGTTACAGGCCCGGTGTGGCCTAGAGGGTGGGTAGAGGTATAGCTCTACTCTTCTATGGCCGCGGCACTAGAAGGGGGTGAGTAGTCAGCAGCACGCCCCGGCCGCACTTTACCCCCGGGAAAGACCCGGTACCCATTTTACAGGAGGCTGGGTGGGCCCCAGGGCCGGCCTGGACGGGCGGAAAACCTCGTCCCCACCGGGATTCGATCCCGGACCGTCCAGCCCGTAACTCAGTCGCTATACCGACTCAGCTACCCGGCCCACATAATGATAAGTCTATGTATTATTAGGTTTTTCATCCCACTGTATTGATTGCAATAATGAAAGAATTAATTACCATTAAGAACAACTAGTGTATATTATGTAGCTAATTCTGGTAACATGTTTCGACCCAATACAGCCATCTTCACGTCAACAGCATCAACAATATAAAATACACGAACAGTGTGTATACATCTGCATTTAAGAATGTTATATTATTGGCCTGAATTTGACCTTGTTGGGTCAAGACAAGTTGCCAGAATGCAGTGTACAACACACACTAGTTGTCTTTGACAGTAATTCATATATCCGTTACGTAATTTCTTCCAAACGAACAGCTACCAGTAAATGAATAAGGGTGCCCAGAAGACTGAGTCTCTGTAGTACAAGACAAACAAGCAGGAAGAATAAATGAACTTAAGTGTAATTTATGTCCTAGTACCCTGTGATGCACATACGATAGATGAATCACACACCACCACCACCACCACCACCACCACCACCA
>Ga0123355_10022959_pt1 | contig 10007 bp, 15 predicted proteins | sample TergutEmb28metaG_3_FD_89872 | JGI IMG/M metagenome (GOLD analysis project Ga0123355, IMG submission 89872) | Embiratermes neotenicus P1 segment gut microbial communities from Petit-Saut dam, French Guiana - Emb289 P1 | ecosystem: Host-associated > Arthropoda: Insects > Digestive system > Gut ...
ATCGACTATCACCAGCGCAATGTCGCCATGCTCGCGAATGTCATTGGCGATATTGCCGACGTTCTCGGAAAGCGCGAACGTGCCGGGGATGAAAAACACCTCGATCTCTTCAGGGTCGAAGCCCATTTGCTGGGCCAGCGCGATCCAACGCATGCGCGTATCGAGGTCGTTCTCGGCTGCAAGGTAAAGCACTCGACCCTGTTCAACCTGCCGCCCCGCAAATTGCTGCCCCAGAGCTACTGCGGCAGCGAGCCGAAGAAGCACTGAGGTCTTGCCGCTTCCAGTCTTGCCCGTGAGTGCGTACAGAAAAGAGCGAATCAGCATCTGCTCGATGACGAAATCAGGTGGCTCGAAATCGTCGCAGAACTGCTTCGAGGTAACGATTAAAGGTCGGCGTGGCGGCGTATGACCGTTAGTCTTGCCGTTAGGCTTGGGCACATACTGGTCGTACAGTTCATCGAACCATGAATCAGAATCCGCCATGGCGTGCCCCTTCGATACGCCGGATGTGGCGCATAATGGCCTGACGCTCCTCATCGGAGCGCCCAAAATTCAGCCACAACTCGAAGCGTCGGGGGTCACGAACTTGAAATACCAGCCATTCTGCCGCATCCAATGTCGCTCTAGGAACGCGAAAACGGTTGGCATGCTGACTGTCAGGTGCTACATCCACGGCATCACCTCCGTTTTTCTATGTCAGGAAACGGTAACTTGGGCCCGGCTCCAACCGGGCCCTTTCTTTTACGCCTCTGTCATGTATGGAGTCGAGTGATGATCCACAGAAATTCTCCCCGGCCCTCGATCTTGGTAGACAACATGAGCAAGGCAGTGATAGCGACAGCAGAAATTCCAGGTCCGCCTGGACCGCCTGGACCACAAGGGCCAGCGGGTCCACCGGGTCAACCAGGCACCGCAGGTACTATGCCTAGTCTGCCGTGGACGTTGCCCGGCGGCTGGGTGATGAATGTGGACAGTAGCGGACGGCTGGATTTCATCCTGCCCGACGGCTCGTCCCAATTTAGCTTTTGGCCAAATGGGAACTTCACCGCGCCGGGCGACGTAGGCGGTCAGAACGTATGACGAGCCCGCTCGACAATAACAGCACCATCCCATGGCTCGGACGGTCTCGCGTTATTGCTGCACTGCCGATGGAGAACGGCAGTCGCCGCCTCATTGGCACCAAGTGGGTGATGCGCGTGCTGGATGCTCATGTGACGGAGGACACGCGCCGCCTGTGATGTATTGGCACGAGGGCCCGATGGTCTGCTACTGGACCTGCTATTACCGTCGGTCTGGAATCAACTACCTGACCACGCAACATTTTGGGTACATCGTGCTGCCATGCCCCTGACCCGACGCTACGCACCCGAATGGGCCCCCGGCGACACCTCCACCATCGGCATGGATTTCTCGGCGTTAATCCCGCCCGGCATCGGCATCGTCCACATTGCCTTCGACAGCATCGGGGCCGTGCCTCGCCTCGAAATATGGACCAATCGCGCGCAGCCGGTCTTTGCCGGGGGGTGGAGCGACGGCATGAAGGCCGTCGCCTCAACCGGCGACTTCACGCTCGACACTACGATTGGCGAAGCCGGGACCGGGGTGATTGTCGTGCGCCGCACCGTCTACGCCCAGGTTTCAGGTGGGTTACTCGGAACTGATTATCAGTTTCGTTGGATAATCATGGATACTGCGGGCAATCGCTGGATGCGGACTGGTCTGCTATTGTGCAGTCTAACCAGTTGAGGCCCCATGGACGATTTCGTCCTCGATTTTTGGCAAATCGCGCAGTTCCCCTCGATTGCCGAGGCCCTGCCGACCGACCTGATTCTGGTTCAGCGTGATCTCGGCGGCAATAACTTCGCAGTTTCTGCCCTCGGTCTGCTTCAGGGCCCGCTGTCGGACCCCAACTTCAACTGGGAGATCGGCGGCAGCATCGCCATCGGCGGCAGCATCTCGGTTAACGGCAACGCCACCGTCTTTGGCGAGGTCTTCACCAACGCGCTGTCTGTAAACGGACCCGCCGATATTACCGGAGACCTCTCCATCGGCGGCAGCGTTAACGCCGTCCAGGGTCTCTCGACCGAAGGCAACCTGACAGTCGGCGGCGGCGCGCTGATCCAGGGCCAGCTTGGCCTGACTGTCCTGTTCGATAGCTCGTTCGGCGGCAATGTCATCATCGACGGCGGTGCGACGGTCGGCGGCTTCCCCGTTGCCACCCGCAATTGGGTCGAGCAATTCATTCAAGACCTGCTGACGGAGGACTTCGAGGTCGGTGACGTGTTCGGCTTCCTGCGCCTGTCTGGCGGTATCATGGACGGGCCGTTGATCCTGGTCGGGCCAGCGCCTGCCAACCAGCCCAACCAAGCTGTCACCAGGGCGCAACTCGACAATTTCTACAACAGTCTCACCAATCTCATTACTACCAACGAGGGATTGGCGTGGGTTGGCCCATTGCCACCGGATAATGCGCTGCCCGGCAGGCTGTGGATGAACAGCAACAACTGGCAGCTATTCGTTAACATAGGTCAAGAAGGCAGTCCGGTCTGGTGCATCGCGGTGAACTGGTCTACCGCGCCCGTCGCTCAGACTTCCTGGGATACGCCGGGTCAGCAATGGGACGTGACGGGCCAGACCTGGGATCAGTAGGAGAAGCGCATGTCTAATATCGTCAGGGACATACCGGCGCAGGAAGGCCCGCTGGCCAGTCAGCCAATACGGACCAACTTTAATCACGCCCAGACCGAGATCACGGCACTGCAAGCCCGCACCAACGTCCCGGCTCCGCCGAACAACACAACGACCTTTCTGCGCGGTGACAATACCTGGGCCACGCCGCCTGCGGGCACGAGTGGCGGCGTTACTAACGCCGTACAGGGTACGGCAAACCAGATTTCAGTGACCGGCGGCACGACGGCAACGGCAACCGTTGCCCTCGCGGCCCCATCCCCGGTCGGCAGCGGCACCCATGGCGGCGCGGGCCAGGCCATTACCGCGATGACCGTAGACGGCTTTGGTCGTGTCACCCATGTCACGGTTGGAACGACCGGGGGCGGCGGCTGGAACGGAACTGATGCCCTGACCAACCCGATTACGTCTGAAGGTGCGACTGGCACCAATCTCACGTTGCGCCGCACTCAAGCGCCCACCACTGCCAATCAGACCCTGGGCATTATTAACCTTGGAGCCCACAGCGGCACTGCCAACGTCAATGGCGTGGTGTTCACGGCGCAATCGGCCGCCGCGTGGTCTGGTTCCAGTCAGTCATCCTTGCTCAATCTCGACACGCGCGAGGGCGGCGTGCCCAGGCGAGTGGCGCAGTTCAACGAGCAGGGCGGTATTAACGTCGGGTCGGCCAGCGGCACGGCTCCGCAAGATGGTCAGATTAACGTCACCGGAATTCGCATCAACGGCAACGACATCACGCACGCGCTTCTGCAACTGGCGGGATTGGCATAATGGCAATCACATTCGTTCAAGGAACCGGCCCGCTATCAGGCGGCGGCGAAGAGGGTGCCGTTACCATCACCTGGAACGGCAACAACGCCAATCTGACTGGCACCAATACCTGTCCGACGCGGACGCTGAACCAGAACTCGCAACTGATCGCGAACGTGCAGACTGTCTACAACGCTATTCAGGAGTGGGGCGGCGGTGGTCCTAGCGAGCCCAGCGATGCTGGGGTGACGACGGGAACCACACCGCCTACGCCGTCTGAGGGTAAGCTGTGGTTTCAGACCGACGACGGGGCGCTCTATGTCCGGTCGGGCAATCACTGGGTAGGTGTTTGATGGGAACGCTGAAGATTTTCAGACCGAACTACGGCTGGATTGACATAGCGACCGGAGAGCCTGTAGGCCCGCCGCCACCGGCCGAATTTGTCGCGCCTGATATAGATGACATGAACCGGGCGGCGTACATCGCACATTGCTCGACCTATCAGCGCAACGAGGAGATACATAACGCCCCACAGCTTTGTGCCCAGGTCTGGGATGACGCTCATCCGCAGGAAGCTCCGTTCCTTGCCCCGATCAATCTCCACGGTGCGGATTACAACCTGGATTTTGCCAACGACAGCTATCTGTACGCTGGAACACACTACAACAACATTTCCGCGCTCATTGCCGCCCATCCCACGATAACCGCTCGTTTCGTCGGGGGCCGAACGGCTATTGGTCCTGGTGGGGAAAATTACACGACACCAGCCGGTAATCAGACCGGGCCATGGCCCTTTAATTATGTCAATTACAACGGACAGTGGCGCAAGGAAGGATTGCTGCTGACGGATGGGACCAACGCGGACAATTCTGACGAGATGCTTTTTCCAGGCATGGATGCGCGTCCAGCCAACGTCATTGGCACATCGAGGACGGTAGTGTTCAGCGGGTCGTCTGTCACCATGTTAACCGGGGAAAGAACTTTGGCGACGATGTTTCACGGCCTTATATTCAGTTCCGCCGGGGTAAACGGCGCAAATCTTAGTGTGCATCTTCCTCCGACCTATCATCATACGGAAAATTGGGCCGCAGCCTTGGTACGCCAGCCGTTCCGGTTGGCGATTCAAGCCACTGCTACCTCGGTCGCCAACACGCAAAGCGCGCAGAACCACGTCGGAAGGTCATTCAACGGACAAGAGGTCGAAAGATATGGTTTGAATTGGGGTAGTCCAATTGCCCTTCTACAGTTCGGTGAATGGCAAAATACTCTAGGTCTCCACGTCACCGGCTATTTTATCAGACTTCATGCGATTGCCAGCACGCCGGTCACGCTTACCGACGAGCAGATAGAAGCCGCCTCTAGAATTGTCTAGGTGACGCTATGCCAAACAAGATAACCTGGCAGCAATCCGGTTGGAGCCGGATATTTATAAATATCCTTAAGCAGAGCGCGTACCTTGGCGGCTTCAACACCATGTCTGCCGACCGTAATCTTCTGTACGGTCGCATGGATCGAGCCGGGTACATCACCGACATCGCCGGGTTCTCCAGCGGATACTCACAGTCCACCAACCTAAGAACTTGGCCGCTCTATACGGGGCAATACCGCGTGTCTGGAAAGGGCCAGGGCAGCGTATGGGTCAACAATGTCAGCTTCACGGTCCCGACTGGAAATAACGTCAACGGAGACATCAACGGCTGGTGGTTCGATACCGCAAGTCTTAATGCCAACGTAGAAATAGGTTTTAGGTGGCGAACGTCCTCGGTCGCGCCGAATCATCTTCGCGACCTCGCTGTTGTCGCCCATCCGCATCGTGAGGATTATGATAGCGGCAAAAGAGTATCGCCTGGATTTAACGGCGTAGGTAACTGGCGGCAGATATTTACAGATAGCCACGGCACCATGCGCTTCTGGCTTCATCTGCGGCCAGAACACATGGGGCCTACTTACGGTCATCCAGACAATGACCCGACGTGGTACACCGACCCGACGATGCACCCGCAAGTAGGTATTACGGTCGATCCGTTTACCTACACATTCTGGTTTGACAGCGGGAAGTTCTGCGGTCGGCCGATTGAGGGAGCCGACCCCAATCCGACCAAGTTCGTATTTCCAGAACCGCCTGGGGGTTTCAAGTACGAGCCCGGAGAAACGGCGTGGGTCCAGTTCCCGCGCATGCGCGCTCAAGGCTGGTGCATGTATGACTGCCAGCGCGGGTCAACGACGACCATCAAAGTACGGCCGATCATTTCCGGCGCTGTTATGCACACATGGTGGGGTACCGACATGCCGGTCGATCTCGCCATTTTTCCGATAGTCCCGTCGCAAGTTGCGGTTGGCGAACGCATGACGATCTCGACGTTCGGCGGCAGCGGTTTCATGGCCAGTCGTTGGCGCGATGGCGTGACCACGCCAATCAACGCCATGGACGACCCGAACGATGATATTATTTTGTCTAGCCACGCCAACGGAGAATTTGAGCAGAGCTACACGATAGAACTGGATCGCAACACGTCATGGCATACGGAAGCCATGACCCCGAACGGGTTGTTGCCAGCGACAACTGAAAGCAGTCCGACCTTTTCTCAGTTCCCGTCCACCGCCAGCAACGGGGCTTTTCGCATCGCGTCTGATACCGGGCAAATCTATTGCTGGATGAATTCAGCTTGGCGGATTTACGGCGGCAGAATGGTTTGGCCCTGTCATCTGGTCAGGATAGGAAATCATCCGTTCACGCCAGTTCGGCAACACGCCGTAAATTCTTCTGCGCCCTACATCCAACATTCGAGCGGCAGCATCAGTGGCGGCAATGCGGATGGCAACGTGACGTTGCTGTCTTACGACGCGAGCATGAAAAACTGGCAGGGCACCGTAGCCAGACCGGAGCCGCCGCGCGACGCGGGTCACTATGCGGGCGGCCACAACCACCTTTACCCCGGCTACCCGGTCAAGGCGATGATTGATATTTGCAACGAGTGCAACATCAGCCCTGGCTGGAACGTCATGCCTGCGGCCAGCTTCAGTGCGCCACAGCATGTTGATAGGTCGAATTCGACATGGGAGGAGACCGGAAAATTTGCCTACAAGACGGCGCTTGTCTGCAAGCAATACCTGAAGCCAGGTCTGAGGCCCGTATTTGAGTGCCACACATTCAGAAATTGGCCCGGAACTCTGTCTGGAATCTGGTGCCAGTGGCCGTCGATAGGGCGCAGGTGGACAGGGCCCTTTGTCAAGGATACCGGACTGCATGAGATGGGCCTGGTCCATATTGGCCAGCAGTGTGCTGCGGCTTACGGTTTGACTAAGGCGCAGGTTAAGACCGAGGGCGTGAACAGATACTGCGTGGTCTTTATTTTATCGAACCTGGGCATCGGAAATTTTGGCCAGTGGGCCGCCGACATTGGTTTTGGCGCTCGCACTAGCGGCTGGCGCGCTGCTGGTGGTGATCCCGCATACGAGTGGATCACGCACTGGACTATTGAGGTTCAGGGTCTAATCAACCCCTATATGTCAAGCCAGTTGCGTGGCGCTAACTTCATGCAGCGCATGGTCAATGATTGGGTGGAAGCTGGCAGACCAGCCAGCAGTGCGCCGCTCAATGCCTTTGCCCGCGCCATGAACGCTCAGTATTACAACCCTAGTCAGACCTACCAGGGGCCACGATCAGACGGGTCTGTAGATTTTGTCCATCAGCTAAATTGGACCGGGACAGGAGTGGGGCCGCCGCTGTTCTACGCAACGCAAAATGTGCCGGTCAACACACCGCCGCCTAATACGACATACTGGCAGTCTGTTGGCACCATTGCCGAAGGCATGATGATGACAGTCATCCAATTAAGGAGCTTCATCGAAAGGTTTGAGGCGTGGATGGCCGAGAACTGCCCCGATCCGCAGGGACCGCGATTGAAATTCATGGGCAGTGAAGGCTCGCTGAACGCGACGTGGACCTACAACAGCCCGGTCGAATGGACGAACGACCAGAACGCCTTCTTCTCTGCATCGCATAAAACAGCAGGCATGGGAGAGGTGGAGAACGCAAGGATCGCCGTCTATCGGGATCATCATGCCGACGGCATCCCGGTACAGTTCGACCATGAGTTTGCGTGGTGGGAACGAGGCGCAATTTTCGCCACTGGGCCAGCGGGAGCGATGTGGCCGGGGCTGTGGGATGGGTGGCAGCCCGGAAACGGTGCGGACCCGGAACTTGGTTTGGACAATCCGCGCTGGCTTGCCCTGAAAGCATGGGCGAACGAGGACTTCGAGCTACCGCCGCCACCGCCTGGGGAACCTACATTTCCGGGGATCGTGTTTCCTCCCGCTCCATCGAACGAGCAGGAGGAATATGGTAGGCGGTGGGTTACATCACTGAACCGATGGGATCGTATCCATGGTTAATTTTCCGACCGGCACAGCGGGTGCCCAGTACGGCCATTGGCGTTGGGAGCAAAACCGCTGGGTGAGGATGACGGCCAGCACTGCGTCATCCCCGCCTGTGGGGGCGGGGGAAGGTGACCTGTGGTGGGATAGTAGGCCGCAGATTGGCGGCAAGATGTTTATCTTTACCGGCGGCCAGTGGGTGGTGGTCGAGCGTCTTGAGGAACTGGCAAACTTCGCCACTCAGGAATTTGTCGGCAACGCCATCTCCAATGCAATGCAGAACCTGCCGTCGCCTGACGGACCATTCACCCCGCCATCGCTCATAGACATCGGTCCTACCGCCCCGCCGCCCATTGCAGGCCGCCTCTGGTACGATACGAGCGACGATGAGTAACGGCTTCCCCAACCCGCCGCCCTACGTCGGCTACATCCACGTCGATGCTAATGGCATTGCCTGGATCGCGTCGCAGATTTCGCCGCCGATGTGGGTGCCCGCTGGCGGTGGTGGAGGAGGGGGCGGTGGTGGACCGTCTATCCCTGGCCCTCCCGGCCCCGCTGGGCCGCAGGGCGACCCTGGGCCGCCGGGCAGCCCTGGGGCCGCAGGAGGTCAGGGGCCGCCGGGAAATCCTGGGCCTGCTGGCCCACCGGGTGCTGATGGCCTACCTGGGCAAGACGGGGCACCGGGTCAGCCGGGTCAGCCTGGGGCACCGGGGCAGCCGGGGCAGGATGGCGCTCCGGGCCCACAGGGCGACCCCGGCATTGGGGTCGAGTTCAAGGGGTCGCAGCCCAACTTCGCCGCCATCCAGGCGCTGCCTAACCCGACCGTGGGCGATATGTGGCTCGCTGACGATACCGGGCAGGGCTACGTCTACGGCACCATAAACGGCGGCGGCACGGGCTGGATACCGGCCAACATCCGAGGGCCAGCCGGGCCCGCAGGCCAGCCTGGGCAAGATGGCGCTCCTGGGCAGCCGGGTCAGCCGGGGGCTGCGGGCGGGGTGGGGCCAGCAGGGCAACCTGGTGCGCCGGGGCAGCCAGGCATCCAGGGGCCGCGCGGCGACCAGGGCATCCAGGGACCGCCTGGGCCTGGTGCCGCAAACTGGACCAGCACCGCGCAGACCACCGGACAGACGTTTGGCGATGCCGGTCTGGCAGGAATGGGTAGAGCGGTCTGGCAACAGACTTGGCAGTTCGGGGCCATGGGACAAGGAGCGAGTGTTGCGATAGGAACCGTGGACCCTACCGGGAACTTAAACACGGTCGTAGCTATCGAAGGCGTAGCCTGGGGCAATAACGGCTGGTTCCCGATCACCTGGGGTGGTGGGGCTTTAGGTCAGAACGTGGCGGCTTATGTGACTCGCGCCGGGCAACCTCCCGTCAACCGAATCATCGTCGGATGCGGCCCTACGAGCGGCGGCATCCAGGGCGGCCATGTCACCGTGAAGTGGACACGGACTGGAATCGGTTTCTAGACATGCCTACAATCGACTTTACAAACGAAGAGCTGCGCCGTCTGATAGCAATTCTGGGCGAGGTTAAATACAACCTGTCAGCGCCGCTGATCTGCAAGATCGAGGAGCAACTGCATGGGCGCGTACAACAAAGCGTGGGTCAGCCTCATCATGGCGGTACTGGTAATTCTGGATCAGACGTGGGGCATCCACATCGGGGTTCTGAGTGAGGAGAATATAACCATCATCCTTACCGTGATCTGGGGATTGCTGGTGTATTTCGTGCCCAATGCAGAATCCGATACACGAAGCCGGTGAGACCGCGCGGTCTGCCATCGGGGTGTTCCGCGAGGCACCCTTCACGTTTGGGCTTATGCTGATATGCTTCGCCTTGGTGGGTTACCTTTACTTTCAGGATGAGAAGTTTGCGATTGAGCGAGCCGACAGTGCTAAAAACCGAGCCGCCGTATTCGCCCTGCTGGCCGCTTGTCGGCCGCCATCTCAGCGTCCCTAGCGAGCTTGCGTGGGTAGGACTTACTGACCTTGAACCTCCTCGCGATAACGGTCTGCTTCACACCGCATTTGTAGAGCCGGATCATTTCTGCCCGGTCTGCGGGTGTCGTTTTCCAATGCACTCCCATTAGCTACTCCGGCACATCGAGTGGGTTGGGCTGATTACGCTCGATCTTCTTCAGCAGTTCCTCGACCCGTATCAGATGAAGGCAGAACTGGCTCAGCAGC
>Ga0123355_10022963_pt1 | contig 10007 bp, 8 predicted proteins | sample TergutEmb28metaG_3_FD_89872 | JGI IMG/M metagenome (GOLD analysis project Ga0123355, IMG submission 89872) | Embiratermes neotenicus P1 segment gut microbial communities from Petit-Saut dam, French Guiana - Emb289 P1 | ecosystem: Host-associated > Arthropoda: Insects > Digestive system > Gut ...
ACACACATCGAAACAAAAACGTACGACCAATGTGGTGATACAATAGAAAAGTCGCAGGCTCCTGATGATGGATGTATTAATGTCCGAAACATGTTGAGTATAGAAGAAATGAAATAAAACTTAGTAAATTGTGACATCAAGGTGGTCTCTTATTCTTCAATAGCGAATTACATATTGATGAATGTTGCTGTATTCGTGTCACGGCAAAAATGGAAATTATATTTCAATTTGCATTATCATCCCAGACTTTCAGATTATGGACAAAACTGTGAAGTGTAAATGCACAGCATAGTAAAGCTGGTAAGTCAGAACTGTTGCAAACATAGCACGTATTAGCACAAGAGCGATAAATTCTCTTACTAAGAGTCTCACACAGCACTACCAACATAAGTAAATGCGATATTGACATGTGGTCTGCTACATTAGTTCCGGGTTATGGCGCAGAATGGTTCACGTCTGTGCGAAAGGGTCTTACTGAGGACATTAAGTACCAAACTAAACTCCCAAACGAACAGCTCCACTAATGGACCGGTATTGAAAACAGCCAGCCAGCAGTATCGGTCAATACAATGTTGTAAGAATATCGGTTATCGGTAACGAAAAAAAAAAGAGGGTCAAAGTGTAATCTCTATACACTGTGCTTAATAAAGCCCCTCACCATGAAGACTTTATAGCGGAGTGGAGGCATAGTTCTACTCAGTCTTAACTTTGGCAACGTACGAAGATAAATGGGACCCCCAAGACAGGTATTTCTTCCAGTACTTCCGTCCCCTCTGCCAGCATCAATCCACCAATGCTCCATATCCACATTCATTCATACACCATCGGCGACCAATACACCACACGATGTATACCCTGATTAAATCAAGAACCAAACGCCTAAATGGAGCAAACGACATGGTAGAGGCACATCCTGGTGTGTCAGACGCCATCCTGGCTAAATCTGTCGACGTCTCCGATAGCTACTTGATTAGAGCCCAGGGTGCAGAGCCTACACGGAGATATACTGTCCTTAATTTCCCCCTCGGGACTGTTTACTTCCACGCTGAGACAGCACAAGAAAAATGTGCCAATTACAGTCAGCCGGTAACTGTGGCTCAGAAGACAAATAGCTACAGCACTGACCACGTTTATCCTCCAGACGACGAACACCAAACTGAACAGTGTTACAGTCAACTGAACATTAGCAGCATCACACGTTTATACAAAGCTCATGGTCACATTTAGCCAATGAATGTCATTGACCAACTACCAAAGCTCCCGAAGATTAGAGTGCGATAATCTTACACAATGCTGGTACCAATCTACCGGACTACAAGGTGTCCTGTTTTCAATCTTCAAGATATTTCATTTTGAAGCCCACTGACTGCACAGTGTTAGAATTCAGGACACATTCTGAATCATCGCCATATAAACCACAGATACTAGCCATTTAAAGTAAAAAAAAAAAAAAAATTCAAGGGAATTTTCTATCCAATGCTCGCCAATTTCCGAAAGAATATTGATTTTTGGAAGATTTTCAGGCATCGCCCTATGAGTATGGAGTATTGGCGAAATGACACTGACAGGAGAACATCGAAGTACTAGGAGGAAAATATGTTCCTGCGCCACACTTTGTCCCTGACAAATCTCAAACGGACTGGTTCGGGATCAAAACCGCGCTTCCGAGCTAAGAGGCCGTCGGCTGAGTTACCGAGCCTTGGCGCAGCATTTAAAGATAAATGTAACCTCAATTATATATAAACACCCAGCCCGTACCGCACAGTAAACACACTCAGTCTCAGTTATAAGCAGCAGTCAGTTACTGCTGTATAGGGAAATAATTACTGTTCGTTTTCAGATCCAAGAAAAACACATAAATACAGCATGTGGGCAGAACTTTGTGTTTTTAAAGCTAACCTGGTGGTACATATGTGAACACTGGGCAATAACGGGCTCAATACAAAGCCTGAACAATGATAAGCACGTTACGGCGAAAAGCAGATTTACTGAAAACAGTTGAAATGTAGCCAAATACTGCAGAAGAGACAAAGCAAACCGCCACTGTTCCTGTCACTCTTCTACCATTCAGCTGTCAGCATCGGCCTATGTCATTTCCATCCTTTACGCACAAAAGGGAACTATCAGTAACCCTGTACATCAGGCAACTTCTCCGACAGCCTTGTGGAGCGGGACAAATACAAAGCACGGCGCGAGTGCGAACATAGCGCCTGCATCTTACGTTCCATCTTGAGATGATCAGTCGCCGGTCTTTCGCCGCGAAGGGCCGGGTTCGATCCCTAAGCAGTCGTAGTCGATAAACTGGACAAACGGGACATGTTTTTGTCCAAGTACTTCGGTTTATATCTGTCAGTATCATTCCACAAATGCTACAAATTTGTCTAAAATCCGACAGAATGACGGTAGGCTCGTTAGAGCTACAGTCTCGCAGAGCTACAGTCCCATCCCACCATGAAAATAGCAGTAACAACCATAAATAAACAAATAAATACACAGGGCAAACAAAATTCCAGAATCCATACTATCAGAATTCCAGGCGGGTGGAACGTATAAAAGTATGTAAGAATTAATAGTCACAAAGTACGAGAGTTATTAAATCAAACCAAACTGGGGTCGAAATGCCTCTAACTACTTCACAGTACTTCCGGCATGTTTGGAAACAGCTCGGCCGTTATCAACGAGTCCAATACAAGGCCCGTGGAAGCACCGAAAGTATACAAATATGGTCCTTCCAAAATAAAACGTACGAATATTGATTTACGATAAAATTATACAATACACGACTGCAAACAATGAACGTTACGCGTTAATAATACATTAGGATAAAGAGGGCAGGGGTGCATAAATTTTCCCCCTCAAAAAAAGTGTCGACGACGTCAAAATTCCAGGCGCCAGACAGATGTCATGAAGCGAGTTCCATACTGAGTACCCACAAACATCAGACGTCACAGAGCAAAATTTAGTCGCCACGGCGACCTGGCGACCGGGATTTGTGCAACCCTGAAGCACCGGATTATTATAAAACCGCTGCCTGTATAGTAGATCAGCATTTTTGAATTTACGTTACTTCATTTCTGCCGCTTCAAAGACGAAGAATTGAAGCGGCAGAAATGAAGTTACTGAGACCTCTGGCAGGCTACACCCTTTATGACCACAAAACAAATGACTACATACGCCGCGAACTACGGATTACAGGCATACTACACAAGGTAGATGAATACAAACTGGCTTTCACACTTGCAAAGAATGCCACGAAACCGAATGCCTTTGAAATCATACCACTAGAGACCACAAGGAAGGAGAACAATTGGAAGACCGAAGAAGCGTTGGCGCCAGCAGCTGTAACTCTGGAGACGGAACGGATCAAATGGTCCAATCCTTGATGTTTATGATGATGGTGATGATGATGATGACGTTTTGGTCAAGTGACAAAACATCACTCCCAACTGCCTAGTCAGATGTAGTATATTCTTACGATTGTCAGGGTACTGAACCTAAAGACATAGCAGATTCAACAGCTGGTGTATCTGAACCTACGAGTACACAGTTCGTTTGCTTTACTGGTACACAGTGTGCACACAGCAACACACCATCACAAGAACAGAAGACATTACGCACCTATAAAAAAAGAAGCAACAGTTACCTGCAAAATACGAACTGAACTACAAGGACCCCGTATCCCAAGAGACCGTAAATTCTACGTGGGAAGCGCACACACTTATCGAGTCGCGGTGTAATAAACTGGCAGTGCATACAATTAACCTAATTACGTATGCAGTCTACTGGCCTTCCTACGGTACACACGTTAACCACATTTAATATGCAGCGCATGTAGGCCACGTACAGCGGAGAGGCGTGTGGGGATACGGGGCTACAGAAAAGTATGAAGGATGGATCGATTGATCGTACGTTATTTAAATACGCCGCATCAACCACAGCGATTATTCAGCATTCGATGAAGGAGAGAACGATATCGTTCCGTGAACTGGAAAGAATTAAAAATGAATCGTTCCGTGATCCAATTTAAGGTACATTAGACTGGGTCTGAGAATAACCACGAAACACCTCAGTCAGAGTATATAGTGGCCCAGTCGGGTTTCGAGCCAGGCAGGTTCCCAAAGAAATCATAATCTCCAACAATTTTATATATTTTAGGCCTAATGTTCTCAAATTTCGCTGATATTCACTACTTCCTAACCCAATGGACATCCCCCTTACATAAAACAAGGATTAGGCAACCAGGACCTGTCCAGAGACTTTGAACTGACGGAGCCATTCTTCCACAGGGTTTTCCCAGTTATCTTCTTCCTAGGTGTATTTCTTATGCTGCGTTATCCGTTCTCTACGGCCACTCTGAAGTATCATCCACTGTATCACTGTACCAACTCCTATCAGTTTCACTATACATTCTTCGCCTGTCAACCCCCACCCCCCTTACCAACTTTCTTTCCTTAAAGTAATGGTTTCGTGATAAAACATGCGCACTGAACATCTAGAACACATTCCACCATGTTCATCCGACAGTTCCAATTTGTATCATAAGGCAAATCGATTTGGTCACCCCTACTGCAGGAGACTCGGCAGCTGAAGTCGCTCCCTTACCCCTGTTGCGGGCCTACTGGTTCCTCGGTTGCGTCATTGCTAGGGAGCTGAACTGGGTGTAAGAATGAAATCAAATTACAGGGCACATCAGTACCCCACGGTCTACGAGGGGGGGGGGGGGCGTTATGACGTGGCTGCAAGGTATTTCAGCTGTCTTGTTACGCAAGACTGGGTAATCAACTTGGTTATGATGCACGCAACCTCAGTATTAAACTGAATAAATGGGAAGGTAGCAACCACGGGAGAGGTCCAGGCAGGACACAGACTTGCGCACAAATGACCATAGACGCAGTATTGACAGTCGAAATATTTCGTAACATTTCAAACACCCATCAAATATCTGCAGAAATTTACAAAACTAATTAAACGTATTTCTACATAAAATTGCGGTGTTTGGGATATGACGTCGTGTAGGTTCATAACTGCTCACCAGCGTTTCGGAGAAATATACTGCGTCCATCTTCAGGGTGGAGCATAAACACTAGCTTTCATCGTCGTCTTCATTACTTCCCGGCCAGTGTAGGAACAGTTAAATATCTCAAATTAGACTACAGTCGCCTCCTTTCCCATCCTTGCCCATTCGTTATTCTACATTACAAGCAGTGTTCCCCTCACTTTTCTAAATGCAGTAACCACATCTCCAGGAATATCTGCCTATAAAAAACGCCGACAGCACGGATGCAATGTCGCCACATGTGAGGCGGCTCTGTAACAACACGAAACGCATGCAGACACAATACAACTGAAGATATTATTAAATACGAACTGACCAAAACAAAACAAAGAAGCAACTGGCGGCGCACGGACATTCCTCGAATACTGCCAAAAGTCTGATAAAAATTCCGCTGATATTTTGCGGAATATTTGAAATTCTTCGCAATATTTCGAAGTCTCCATTTATACATTCCATATTTATAGCTTAACCCTGGTCGGAAAGCACTGTCATAATGTCTTACGTCCAGCAACCGACAGCATCGTTAAATAAACAATAACTGAGATGTGACATGGTTACGGCAGTTATTGTGAAGACTGTATTTTGAAATATGACGCTGTATAACGTGGAAGACGTGTACGAATGTTTCAAACGAAACTACTACCTCCATCTTCAGGGTAGAATAATGAGGCAGTAGGTTTCTACTTACTAACTGCACGGTGTCACACCCCAAGACAGTAGACTTACGTCAATACGGATACAAACAAATACGGCACACGCAAAGAATAATAGAAATATCGCAGTCTATAGCCTCACGCGACAGTGGGGTGGTTAATCACCAACGTCATACACACGTCATGCTGATACATTACACACCACACTGACAAACTGTACAGCACATGCTGACACATGCGGGACACGCTGACATGCGGCACACTCTGACACGTGATGCAGCACACGCTGACACATTCGGCACACGAAGACACATACGGCACACGCTGACACATGACACAGATATTACAGCACACGCTGACACACGCGGCAAACGAAGACACATATGGCACATGCTAACACATGATACAGCACACGCTGACACATACGACACACTAAGACATATACGGCACACTCTGACACATGCGGCACACGCAGACACATACGGCACACTCTGACAAATACGGCACACGAAGACACATACGGCACACGCTGACACGTGCGGCACACGAAGACACATACGGCACATGCTGACACACGCGGCACACGCTGACACATGATACGGCACACTGACACATACAGCACAGTATCAGCATACAAGTCTTCAAATTATTTACTGCGATATTTCATGTACCATCTAACTGTCTTTAAGATTTGAGGCCTGAAATTCTTCCAGACAGTACACTTCGCCAGTTATAAATTATCCTGAGCACTTTCATGTTACATTAAAGTACACACACCGTCCGATACATCAACTCGAGACGTGTTACATACAAAGACTAACAAAGTTCGATGTCAGTGCCACAAGTGGTTCTAGCAATCTCAAACCGATGTTCATCCTGCTGCCGAAATTCTTGCAGAAGACGGCGGTCATTTTCTGTACAGACCTCCGTCAGCTCTTTATTGACACATTCTGGCGTCGTAGGGAAGGGAGAAGAAAGAACAGAACGTAAGTTAGGAAATGTCCGCACGGCGTCACGCGTGTGACGCGTTCTCTGTGTTGTCCCCAGACGTTAATTCCCATTACAGGTGCCAATACAGACGCTCAAGTGTTTCAACATACGTAACAAGATTTGTCCACATCTTTGCACAAGACTTGCAGTAGACCGTCGCCAATACGCCGCAAGGGAGGTTTAGGATAATCTGCCGACGTTCTGCAGTTTGCTAACAAGCGGACAAGAATAATGTCGATTTGGTGAACACCTAAATACCTTTTCCGTGCCAATCCCGCGCGAAACTCGCTATTTACCAGAAACAGGAAAGTGCGTCATATGAGTTGAAAAAAAAATGAAAAACTCGTTTTATGCCAGACGAATTTTTGTCGCGCGTCTTACGATTTTGAAGTAAATAAGCAAAGGTAGGAAAAGGACAGAACTGTTACAAGCGAAACTCCTGCCTCGCTCCAACGTCCGCCAGAAAACCAACAACAACATGCAGGAACGTCATTTTAACCGACAACTCGCATCATTACTTCACTCAGACCGTTTCGCGTGAAGGCAGGCAGCGCAGCGTTCGCCGCTATTCCAATCCGCCGTGAGTCGGGGCCAACGACGTTTTAGTTCAATGTTTCGCCCTTTATATTACGCGTTTACTCACGACATTTAGAGAATATATTTGAAATATTTGCACCGCACGTCGAAGATTTCATACGTTACTCCAGCCGATGGGGAGGTGACTGGCCAGAGCTGCCAGATAAAGAATGTCACTATATATCTCCCCGTAACATGATTACAACTCATGTAATTTCGGTTCTACTGCAGTAGTGTACAGTGCACACAGATTATCCTCTTTTGATCTTCTGGGGGAGGGGGGTATATTTCTTAAATTCTCGTGTAAAATGGAATTACAACTGTACTTACAGTTGACCTTCGTGCAGCAGGGCCAAGACAAATATAAACCGACCATTCATATTGCAACTTCCTGCTGTATGCTTTAGCTTGAGCACTGACATTTGAATGCGCCATATTTTATTAAGACCCGACCTTCAGTATATTCGAACTCCCAGCGCGCAGTTTTTCTCAGTGCGACATGAATCTGTGATTGATGGCAATCTATTATGTGGCAGATGTACAAATCTTTACGAAGGCGTTTTATACTCGCAAGCCGTTGTGCAGTGAAGTTACATAAAACTTTACTTTCTTTTATTACGTACACGCAAACACACCAGGTCTTCGCCCGTGACCTGGTTGCTTCCACTATCAGTATCACAACATATAGCAACTCAGACCCTAAGAAGGAAAGATACTGACATTAAGAAATTAAATTTTACCGGTATAATTACACAAACACTGTGAATGAGAAAATGTACTCATTTGTTTACATTATATACATATAAATTATGTTGCACTGGATAGCTCAGTCGATATAGTGACTCGATACGGGATGGACGGTCCGGGGATCTAATCCCGGTGGTGGGCGAGATTTCACGCACCTTCCAGACCAGCCTTGAGCCCCCCCTTCCCACCAGCCTCCTCTACAATGGGTACCGGGTAATTCCCGGGGGTAAAAGAGTCGGGGCGTGGCGTTGACCACCCAACTCCATCTAGCGCCGAGGTTAAAGAAAGAGTAGATCTATTCCTCTACTCCCCCTCTGGGTCTTCGTGACCTGTTCTAGGGTGAACTTTGCCCTTATCTGTACACATATTTCATCCACAGCATAACTCAAGGGTACAAAAATGTTGCCAAAATTCAACAGCCATATCAAAATTCTATGGGCCCGAAAGGTGACACGAACGAAGGTCCACACTGAGGACCCACATACGTGTATATCTGTGCCATCGTACAAACCAAGAAGCCCTGGTGATCTGGCGACCGGGATTTGTGAGCCCCTGTCATAAGCATGATTACAGTTTCAGAAGTCAGAAATAGTAATGATGAAAAGACTTTCATCACATAAACACATACATACATGCAAACATAGTTATGTAACTGGATGTCGGTCCAGTGCAGTACGTTATCTCATTATTGTTTGCTTCTCTTTGTTATTTTCTAATTACCCGACTTGTGTTTTAATATTATTTTTGATTGTTGTTTGTTTTGAATTTTTGTTTTCCATTTTGTGTATTCTGTGTTTTTTTTATTGTTTTGTACACTGTTTCTGCTTTTATATATAGCTGCTCTCTTTCCTATTTTTGTACAAGTCTACCGACCACCGCCACAGGGTGAAAACCCAGTTTGTTTTTGGGCGCGACAGTTCCCATTGGGCCAGGGTCTCCTCATTCAAGAGGTTTCTAGATCACACATAACGACGCACCACAGTCGGTAGGACTCCTCTGGACGAGTGATCAGCTCGTTGCTAGAGACTTCTACCTGACAACACACAACACTCACAAGAGACAGACATCTATTTCCCGGTGGGATTCGAACCCACAATCCCAGCAGGCGAGCGGTCGCAGACCTACGCCTTAGACCGCGCGGCCACTGGGACAGGCTGGTTACAGTAAATAAATATAATATCTGTATCAAGTATCAGATACACAAACACAAACACAAGCTTGTGACGTTTACTTTCGACACACATACCATTCGACACTTGGGTCAAGAGGTGAGAGCAAAATGGCGAAATCACGAACTTACTCGACACAAAAACCAGAAACCAGCTCAAACCCGCCCTCAGCAAAATCAAAATCCGTAATGACGCAGAAGTATCTGGCGCTGGCACGCTGAATTAAGGCAAACCAATGCTCCAGCTCCTCCAAAACAATAACACGTCACTCACACCAACGATGTTTCATATCCACCACCCAATCCGGCCGACGTGTGCCTCTGGCCGACAAATTCGTAACCCAATATGAACAGTTTCCACCTTTCTGTAAATCTATCTTCGTCTTTGTACCTTATTATTAAGAAGCCTCCTACAATTCTCAGGTGAGACATCTCCGTTGTGTTTTCAATGATTAATAAAATATACAGGGTGATCATAAAGTCTTTCCCTGATTACAAACATTTATTACAAGAAAACTACGGGAATACAAACATATTTTTTTTACCATTACTTAAGTTAGTTTCTAAAATTTTATGTCGTCTGTTTATTGTAACATTTGTAACATTTCGTTTTTGGATGCAACATTTCCAAACAGGTGGATTGGGAGAGATGGTCCGACAGCCTGGCCATCACGATCGCCATGTATCACCCCACTGACTTCTTTTTATGGGGGTATGTTAAGGACAAAGTGTTTTCGACACCAGTTCCAGATATTACAAATTTGAAGGCAAGAATAACAGACGCTTTTGCTACAATAACTGAAGACATGTTGGAGAA
>Ga0123355_10022964_pt1 | contig 10006 bp, 10 predicted proteins | sample TergutEmb28metaG_3_FD_89872 | JGI IMG/M metagenome (GOLD analysis project Ga0123355, IMG submission 89872) | Embiratermes neotenicus P1 segment gut microbial communities from Petit-Saut dam, French Guiana - Emb289 P1 | ecosystem: Host-associated > Arthropoda: Insects > Digestive system > Gut ...
ATTCTTAATCTCCTGCTGTATTCCTGTTTCAATCTTTCTTTCATTTGTTGATGTTGTATGCCTTCACTTTCCTCAATCCCGAGGTACTTGTACGTTTTTCCCTGTTCTAGCTCTTGTATTTGTCTGTTGATGTTGATCCCCAAATTTTGCGAGTGAGCTAGTTTGTCTCTCTTAAATGCAATCTTGGCACATTTTTGAAGTCCATATTCCATATGGATATCATCACTGAAGGTTTTAACTGTTTGTATCTGTTTTTGGTGCTCTTCCTCTGATTTAGCAATCAGCTTCAAATCATCCGTGTAAAGTAGGTGTGATATTTTTGTCTTTGTTGTGTGCTGTTTGTATCCTGTGTTCAACCTATTCAGTTGTTCAGTGAGAGGGATTAAGCAAATGTAAAATAGCGGTGGTGATAGTGAGTCTCCTTGAAATATTCCACATTGTATTTTTATGTCTTCTTTTTCTATTAGCTTATTTTCTGCGTGTAGGCGCATACGTGTTCTCCGGTAGCTCATGACCTTCTTGGTGAATGATATAACTTTATTATTGATCCCAATTAACTCTAGGGATTTGATTATCCAGCTGTGTGGCACCCTGTTGAAAGCTTTCTGACAATCAATCCATGCCATACACAAATTTGTTTTCCTGCATTTACATTCTCATAGTATTGCTTTTGAAATTAGCAGCTGATCTTCACATCCTATTTATCCGCTGCAGCACCCTTTCTGTTCCTTTGGCATCAGATTTTCATCATCCATATATTTTTGCATACATCCGCTTATGATAGATGTAATGAGTTTGTATATTGTATGCAGACAGGTCACAGTTCTGTAATTCTTTGGGTTTTCAGTATTCTCATTTTTTGGTACAAGGAATGTTACTCCTGCCATTAACCACTCCAGTATTTGAGCTTCTTCAATTAATTTGTTAAATAGTGCAGCTATATGCTTGTGTGTTGCTGTAAGTTGCTTAAGCCAAAAATTTGCTATTTGGTCTCTTCCAGGGGCTTTCCAGTTTAGCGTTGTTCTTAGCGCCTCTGCAACGTCTTTTTCACATACTGGGCTCCATTCCATGCCTGGATTTTGCTGGTACTGGATTTTTATCTAGCATGCCTGTCCATTATGTTGAACTTTTTTCCCATATATTTCTCTCCAAAAGTTCTCCACTTCCTCTTTGTCTGGTGCATTTTTCACACTGGAGTATGTCTGCCAGGGACGGTTATAAAATTTCTGTCCTAAACAGCTTATTTTGGTAGTACTGGTTTTGTCTTTTCTTCTATCTAGATAATTGTTGTGTCTTTGCTGAAACCTTTTGTTTAAGCTCTTCAATCAGTTGATCCAAATTTTTTCTTCCTTCTCTACGCTATATTTCTTAAGTAATCTGGTTCTTTTTATGTTCTGTGCCTTTCTGTTATCTCTTTTTATTTCCACTAACACTGACAGTTCCTTTCTAATATCATTTATGCTCCCCTGTATGCATCTAACACACAGGGATGTTTTTGATCTTTGTGTTTCTAGTTTATACTCTCCTGTTCCATTTATTTCTTCTGTAATAACCGCTGCTGCTGCATAAACGAGGTAGTTTAACTCAGTGATATCTAAATCTCTTCCGTGTAGTATTTCTTCCATTGCTTCATTAGCCATTTTCATTATTACTTTTATTTTAAACATATTTTGGAGTTTGTGTAATCTTGGTCTCTTGTCAGTTCCTATTTGTGTCACCTAATAATACATACTTTTGATTTTTTCTTTTAATTTGTTAATCTGATTCCTTTGTTGATGAATTTCCATTTCTTCTTCTGTTGTAGGTGCTGAGTTTGGCTCCTGTTCACCATCCCTTATGGTACCCAAGTTTTCTAGCTTTTTTTCTTCTTCTCTTTCTTATAGGTGACTTCTCTGACTTTCTTGCAGTTCCCTTATTATTTCCTCGACTTCCATCTCCATTATCTTTTTGTGTTTCATAATAAAATTTTTCTGGTTCATTAGTTTCTTGGCATCCATGTACATTCTGCATTCTGTGTTATGTTGTCTCCATATTTCATACATTTTCTTGTAATTTTCCGTAAAATGCTGTCTGCAATACATATAGCACCATGTCACTTATTTCCTCTTTTGTCCAAGCCCTTCTTTGTTTTACTTCTGTATGTTCCACTGTATTTTGGGCTTGGTGGCTTTGACTGTGAATGAGTGGTCCGATTTCAGTTGCCTTGTTGCAGTAACCTTCCTCAGCCTTAGTAGTACTCGGTTTCCCACTACGCCTGATGTTTCCATTCCTGGTCTCCAAGAAAAGCTGCCGTTCAGTTGTGTTTTTGAGGTTTTGTTGATTTCTCTGTTTCTTCATCACTGTCCCATGAGTAGGTAGGGATGATAGGGTCCATTGCAGCAGAGCCCCGCTTGCCACAATAAGGCTTTGTAAAACTGGGTTTGCCAGGTGCCCAGAGTTCACCATTCATGGCTTCTAACCTTCCACCTCAGATGCTTCTGGAGTCCTTCGGCACAGTTGTTTACACCTTAGATCTTTTTTTTCCCCTTTCTTTCTCTGTCTCTTTATATTTTTTTATTTTAAAAAAGTTTACTCCTCTAGATCTTCTGCCTTGTTCCATTTAAACAGGTCCACCTGTTGTCGGGTGTAGTCATTCACTACGCACGGATGGTCTTGTGTGCAAAGAAGTGGATGGCTTGTGCCTCAAGTTGTACTATTGCACACCTGGGTTGGTGAGGACCAGTGCAGAGTCAACCCCATACAAAGGTGCTACCTCTCCCATACCCCTTATCATCATCATCATCATCACCACAACCACCACCATTTAGAAGTCTTGTATGAAAACACGTGAAAGGCCAGGTCAGTTGAGAGAAACCTACTGTTTAAAGTTGTGTTACAATTTTATGATCATGTGATGAACACAAAAGATTCTGAACAAATATACTGTGATCTAACTTGACTCGTGTTTAATGTGAATGGTATCAAACTTTGCTGAACACAGTAAGAACCCAAAGGCAGCATGCTCTGTCAGCATAATGAAATTAAACTAGAATGAAAGAGAAAGGAACAACTCTGATGAGCTTGTTTTACAAAGAAATCATTTCATGGTCCTAAAATTGGGTTAACAGTGACACGGAAAGTATGACTAAATATCAAAATGGAAGGGGGGTATCATTTTTCCATGAATTGTAAGTCCTTTGAAACGGGAGTGTTAAACTGTGTAAAGTATATGATTCATTGAAAATGAAAGCTATGAGAACAAATCCAGTCATTCATTCCTTTGGCATGTGCAGAATGTGACGATTCCTTGCCGTTCTCAGGTGCTTCTTCCATTCATCTCTGCTACGTACTTTTTCCTGCCACCCTTCTCCACCAACTATTCGTCCATCCTCTCTCACCTCATCCTGCCATCTATTTCTTGGTCCACCTCTCAATCTTTTCCCCAAATTCATATATAATACTCTTTGGGAATTCCGTTTTCTTCCATTCTCTGTACATGCCCAAACCAACGTAATCTATTTAACCTTACTGTCTCTATTATAGTAGGTTTTTTAACTCTTGCATAAATTTCTTTATTTGTTAATATCCTCCAATTTTCTTTTTCATTGTCATATACTGGGCCTAAAATTCTTCTACACACTTTCCTTTCAAAAATGTTCAATTGCTTTCTATCTATCTTTGTTAGTGTCCAAGTTTCTGATGCGTATGTTAACGTTTTGTCTATTACTGTGTTCTTTAGTCTTAATTTTAATTTCTTTGATAAGTTTTTATTTTTAAAAAATTTTTGTAGCATAAGATATGTTTTGTTAGCATTGTTTATTCTTTCTCGCAAGTATATTTGGTCATTGTTATCTTCATTAAGTACAACTCCTAAATATTTAAAATTTTCCACTCTTTCAAATTTGTAATTTTTTTATTTTCAAATGTCCTATTTTATTTTTATTTAAACTGTTTTTCCTTTCCACTATCATATAGTTTGTCTTTTCTTGGTTTATCTGTAGTCTGAACTTTCTGGCAATGTTTTCCATTTCTACAAATCCAGTCATTCTTAACACTATACAAGCTTCACAGTTCACCTTTCAGAACAAAAACAAATTCCTCAAAAAGTTAGTTAAAATGACCATACTTGCTCCATATGTTTTAAATAAAACAGTTTTGAGAAATGAACTAAGAAAATATCTTTATGTCTTGGATGACAAACCATTTTTGAATTTCAGTGAATATGAATTTGCTACCATTCAGTCTGTCTTTCACCATCTCCTATTAAAAACACAAATTATTAAAGTACACAAAACTATAATTTTACCTTTGTTTGTGAGGTGTGTAACTTGGCCTCTCACACTTAGGGTGGTGAGCTAAATTTGGACCCAAGATGGTGAATGTAAGAGAAGGAAGCAAAAAACTGTATAAGGAGCTTCATGATTTGTACTCCTCGCAAATATCATTAGGACAATGAAATCAAAGTTGAGATGGATGGGGCATGCATACACAGGAGAGCAGCAAATGCCAACAGAATTTGGGTGGGAAAATTTGACAGGACACCATTTCAGGAACTCTGGTTATAGATGGAAAGATACCAAAATGGATCTTAAAAGAAACAGGAGGGTGTGGATGCATCTGGCTCAGGATAGGGACCAGTGTCAAGCTCTTGCACACATGATCATGAAGCATTAGGTTCCATAAAATGTAATTTTCTTGACTAGCTGAGGAACTATGAGATTCTCAAGAAGGACTCTGCTCCACAGAGTTAGATCACTAGTTAACAAGACTTTACACTATTCTGCAGAACATAAATAAACCTGCAATTTCATAGAGATTCATTTTTTTTTATTATGGACAGTGCAGACCCTAGAAGCAGTACAGTCACAAAATAACCCAAAATATATTGCATTGTTAAGAAAATAAATAAAGTACATGAAATTCTCTAGGCACATAGGCATAACTTTCACCAGCATTTCTTATACTTTTGCAGTATTCTATGTCTGAAAGGAATTACCATCTCAGTCATTTTTAGAGACCAGAGCATCCTTTCAACAAAATCATGCATCATGAATTAAGTATAATCAATGTTTCTAAGGAACTAGTAATGATAAAGACAAACACAACACACTTACATATGACTCATGACAACAACAGTTCATTCAAAATTAGGTGAAATTGTCTCATACTGAAGAATGTGATTTCTTTTTCAAAGTAAAGCACATGAGCAGTACCTTAAGAATAAGTTAGTCTTTATAGCATCTCAGGCAGTCATAATCTTGAGGTACTCCAGTGCATTTTTCGCTGCCATCTTGCAAGCATCCTCCTGTGTTGCAGCAATCCCATACATTACAGACTCTGGGCTTGTAGACATGGACAGGAGAATTACATTTTGTCCTGAAAAGAGTAAGGCACTACATGGAGACACTCTTTAAAATACCTTGTTCAAGACAAGTGACCTAAAGAATGCAACATTTTACATATACAAAACACGCAAACATGTTGTATGCTTGGCAACAAAAAAAACTTCTGGATGTACAAGAGGAAGTAATGGGAAAACTGAGAAAACTGCATAGTGTAGAAGCTTCACAAACTGTACTCCACCTAATACCATAAGGGTAATTATTCATTCATTCCATTGGCATGTGCAGAATGCGACGTTTCCTTGCCGTTCTCAGAAGCTTCTTCCATTCCTCTCTGTCATATACCCTTTCCTTCCACCCTTTTCCCCCAACTAGTCTTCCATCCTCCCTCACTTCATCTTGCCATCTATTTCTTGGTCTACCTCTCAGCCTTGTTTCCAAATTCATACATAATACTTTTTTGGGAATTTTATTTTCTTCCATTCTCTGTACATGTCCAAACCAACATAATCTATTTAACCTTATTGCCTCTGCTTTAGTGGGGTTTTAACCACTGCATGAATTTCTTTATTGGTTAATATTCTCCAATTTTCTTTTTCATTGTCATATACTGGGCCTAAAATTCTTCTAGACACTTGAGCTTGGCTGCAGCACTCCTAGGAGGATACTCCGAAATCAAACCAATGGTAGATGACACTCTTCAGGTTGAAGGTTTTATGACAGGCTAACCCCCCATATAAGTAAAAGAATCCATGGTTATGAATTTCTCAAAGGAACCACGAGGGTAATTAAATAAAAAACAGTGAGAATGTGCAGACCATGAAGCATATAAAAGCATAATGGTGTTTACCATGCACTTGGTTGCCGCATCATTCACAGTTTCTGCCTGTTCACACTGCTGCCATCTCCTGGTGTGACTATACTGGTATATACATGTATACATAAACCAAAATACACACAGTAGTAAATGAAGGAAATTGGAGAAATTCATAAGATCACACTAACCTGGTGTGTCTGCTTCAGTACCAGTAAAATCAGCATCCAAGTTTAGTTCCTCCATAATTCGCTTCAGCACATCCATTGGGTCAATAGCTGCCTCTTTCTTCAGCTCTTTGTCATCCATCTATATCCAACAAGTACAAATCATTACAAACCTATAGACAAACACTAACAGAAACTGTAAATGCCCAATATTTCAATGATCTCTCAATCGAAGCAAAATTGTTTCAAAACTTATATGACAAAGATTACAGACAATTCTGTTGATATAAGAATGTACATATCACAGTTTATATTCTTATAAATTATAAAAGTTGTTTTGAAAAAAAAAAATGTGCATCTCTCAGTCTGTGCCAGTGTAAGGACCACCACAACCTGATCTCAGGCAATATCATATATCAGAGAAGTTACCATTCTCTGAAATCAGTGGCAAAGTCACTGTAGGCCCGCACCACAGGAATAGCTGCAGCTCTCAGTCAGCAAAAACATGTTAGAGTGATTAAAGTCAGAATAATGGTTGTAGGACTATTCAAGTGTCCATGCCATCTGGACCCCAAATGGAGCACTACGTGAAGGGTGACTTAACATCCGAGTTCTGCACTTAGCCTTGCACATAAAAAAACATACCCAAAAGTTCAGAGACTTGCCACTAGAACCAAGACCAACAAGCAGTACAACTGTGTGCCACTGGTTGCCAAAGTATAAGTATCTCCTGAATTAGTTTACTGAGTTTTGTAGCCATAACCCCCTGCATTGCTTCTCATTGTGTGTTTACTATTATGCATGTGGCTAACCCTCTGCATTGCTTCTCATTGTGTGTGTAATATTATGCATGTCCAGAGAAATCTGCAATTCTTCAATACCTGATTTGAATAAACAATCCATTTGCTTCAAACACTGGAACAGTCCTGGAAATGCATGAAATGCTTTGAACAGTTTTCAGTGATAATGCAATGCAGAGAACAAAGACTTCTGAGTAGTTTTCTCAGTCTAAATATGGGGCAAATTTGGGTGATGATTGCAAGCATTCAGGCCATCCCTCCACAGAGCACACAGACAAAAACATGGAGAAAATTTGCAAAAATGTCAACAAAGACTTGAAGCACAATTTAATCACTGAAAGGTTGGGGCTTTCATACTATGAAGTATTATGAAGTTAAGATTTTTATAATTCATATTCTTCACCAAATTATAAATGGACGGTAAGACTAGCAAGACATATAGAATGTGTGGGACCAGCAAGAAATGCAGACAGAATTCTACATCATCTGAAGGCAACAGACAGTGCTTAGATTGCTTAGATCTGAAAGAAACAGGATGTAGGTTTGGACTGGCTAAGATGGTGCAAGATTGGGTTCAACAGCAAGCAGCCTATTGTGAATGTGGTAATGAACCTTAAGGTACCACAAAAGGTGGAGAATATCTTACAATCTGAGGGACAAACAAGCATGCAGGGGCATGATGGGATATGGTAACAGTAATACTGTTATTAGTCACAGTTGTACCTATGACAGACATTCCTTTGTTTTCAAGTATATTGTACTATTACCGTACCTTAAGATTGTTCAGTAGTGTACTCTGAAGACTTTTTTGCATTAAATGGTACTCAGATATTTTCTGGCCAATAATTACTTTGCGGGTGTTGCTTGCAATTGTTCCCAGTTCTTTGTATTTGCTAACTGCAATGTCAGCATATGGGTCTCCCACTTCATTCTATGAAAAACATGGTTTTCAAAGGTTGTAAATTAAACTACTACAGACACTTCACCTGCATCACAATAAAAAATTATATCACCGCACTCAGCAACTATCAGTCTAACATACTGTCTGAGGTTTCCTGTCATGCCCTTCATTTTGAATAACATAATGGAAATGTGCCAGCATAATCCTTGAAATATAGTACATCCATGAAACATAAACATAAGCAAAACTTCAACGAAAGACGCAATGTACATTATAAATGTAACATTAAGGTGCATTCGTTTTAACTATTGTTGCCAGTGAAAAGCAGTAAGTATTACATATTCTGAGGGCATATCTGTAGCCTTAGTTGTCCAGCACGCAAAGTGCATTTGCCATATTATTTTGTCATCTGTGGCCTGTCTGGCTCTACCATATTTTTCCACATTATCTCATAAAAGGCACAATTTTGGGGAAGAAGTCACTGAACATAAAATGTGTGCTTTGATTCTGTCTACAATTCATGTCTGAAATATTTCACATTCTAAGAAGAACTCAGTGAAATTGTCATAAATGTACAGAGGTTTTTATGTCATATTTTAATGAAACTTGAATTTTCTTGAGATTTTCAAAAAATACTCAGAGATTTTCAAAAAATACTCAAACATCAAATTTCTTGAAAATCTGTCCAGAGTGGGGCCACATTGTGCCATGTGGATGGACGGATGACAGACATGACACAGCTAACAGTCACTTTTCCCAGTTTTGCTAATGTGCCTTAACACATAATTCAAACTGTCAAACCGTCAGAGAAGAAAGGTGTTGATTTGCTTTAAAAGAGAACTGTAAATTTAGTTAACAAACCAAGGAGTTTCTAAGCTTTCCTCTTCATATTTCCTGCAGTCCTTCAAATTTTCCAAATCTGTGTCACATAATGAGTACTAACTGTACATACCTTTTCTGACGAGGCATCACCTTTATCACTACTCGTCGAGGTGAGCACATCTGCAAGCGATGCTCTGAGCACATTCAACATTTTAAAAGCTGCCTGCTGCTTGGCTTGCTTCTTGGTACGAGCAATCGCTAAAATATTCACATGTGACTTTAGTACAGCCAAACTTTCCTGTAGTCAATGACACACGAGGTGCTTTCAAAAATCATTTATACTAACTAACCAACTAGCACAACTCTACAGAATTGTCCATGTGTGTGAGAAGTGTGGGCAACAGCAGTATGTGTTTACTGTATCATCCTGGGAAATAAAGTCCAGTGTTGTAAAGAAAGCATGCTGAACATGGCTGAGAAGTAAAATATTCAGCACAGAAACAGACCCCACATTTTGCAAGGCTTTTTGTACACACAGTACTGAAAGCTGACTACTTATACATAACCATGTACCCCTCAAATAAAAAATACCAAGCATGTTGAAGAAGTATGGTTCTCTAGATGGTAACCTTTGTGTTACTCAAGTATAGTTTTTTTTTGGTAGAAGGTAGTGTGTGTAGAAGTGGTAACATGCAACAGATGGTGCACGAGTCAGTCAGATACTATTCATGGTATAAGTTGATATGTAATGGCAATAACACTGGAAACTTTGTCCTGAAAAAGACAGTCAAATGATCGAGTTTGGTGAAGTACGTTTCCCTCATTGAAATTCACTGTCAATTAACAAAGGTACTGGTGGCATAATGAATGTCAAAAAAAGATGTACAAGACTTTCAAAATGACCAGACAGACATCCATGAAGACAATACCACTGATCAGTCTGGCACAACAGTGTTGGATGTAAATGGAGCAACAGTGGAGAACTGATTCTGAAAAACCAGAGCAGCACTTGGGACATAATTACCATTTCCACATCAATAAGGTAGTGAAAATGGCTTATGCCAAGAAGGGACAAATGCATCAATATGCTTGGGGATTATGCTGAGAGACAATAATACTTCAATGGCATAAATAAGCTACATTGAAAGTCGCAATGACTTGTCACTTGTAGAACTAGGAAA
>Ga0123355_10022966_pt1 | contig 10006 bp, 10 predicted proteins | sample TergutEmb28metaG_3_FD_89872 | JGI IMG/M metagenome (GOLD analysis project Ga0123355, IMG submission 89872) | Embiratermes neotenicus P1 segment gut microbial communities from Petit-Saut dam, French Guiana - Emb289 P1 | ecosystem: Host-associated > Arthropoda: Insects > Digestive system > Gut ...
GGGAAGGAGGTGGGTGGTCACTTCCATGCTCCAGCCGCTGTACCCCCAGCACAGGATGTTGGCTCTGCCTCAAGGCGAGTCCAGATGGCACAGAAAATCTCACCCCACTGAGATTCATTCCCCAGCCCACAGCACGTCACTATACTGACTACACCATCCTGGCCACCATTCATGTTTGAATGTGTGTATATGTGTGTGAACATCTGAGACAGTGAGTGACACAGTGGAAGTAAGGAAGGTTTGATGGGTAATACAGGGCTGATGGCCTAAGCTGACATATTGCACTATCTCACAAAAAAACTTAAAATATTATAATGGATGTGTGTGGCTTGGTGAATATCCGAAATTTACGTGCCTTTAAAATACTCTGGTCAAGTTATGTTTCATATCCGTAGCCACATTAACCTATTTTCTCTCAAACCAGCTGCCTACATTAAGCATCTTCTGTACAAGCCCATGTATTTTCTGTGTAATATCACAGTGCCATAATAAGCTGACTTATGTTTCACCATGAGTCATTTTTTTGATCAGGGTCCAATTTATCTGCTGCTGCTCCAACTTTGACAGGTGAAGTGTCTCATACCTTAATGTCAGTCTACCTCACATTATGGCAGACATGATCCCTAAATGCACAGCCCTTCTGGCAGACCCACAGTGGTATAATATTCATGTGGTTCTGACAAAGTAAATGCAATCTATCTTACATAGAAATAATGCCACCAATATTGAGGTTAGGTTCATTCAAGTACACGCTTTGATTCCATGACATACCATGCGTAAACACTAAAAGTATGTTGATTTTAAGCATATTAAATAATTCCATGGAACCAAGCCCTTCCTGAGAAGCTAACAGTCACTTATCTATTCAAGCTATAAGAATTAAACATTCACAAGAACAAAACTCAAGTGTATATGAATTCACAGTAAAACAAACTGCACTGTATTCGGCCATGAACAAATTGGCGCCTTTTGCTGAATTTGATTAGGTCTGCACATGATGTGCACTCTGTGACCATACTCTAGTCATAACCCAGGAGACCACAACTGTAATCAGGTCTGCACATGATGTGCTTGGTCTATGAACATCAGAATATAACACTTCTCATAATCCAGAAGACCACAATCATAATTTTCACTGCAATAAGAACTTCAAATCTGTTACATTTATCTTAGTTTTGACATGTCCTGTCATTGACTCAACATCTTACCTAATGACAATACTGATGAAATTGAAGGGGTTGTATTTATGACCATTTTTGGAAAGTTTTTCAAGATATTCTTCGTTTGTTTCATGCTGTTTGTTGGTTACAAAATCAGTCACAATGAAACCTCTCCCAGTGTTGTGAGACGGATCTTGAATATTCTCACCCTTCACATTAAGTAGCACTGCAATGCGGCCTTGTGTTGACAGGGCCAACCAAGAGCCACCTTCTTTCCCTGGTTCTAGATCGCGACCTTTATTACAAGAACACGTTTATGTTGCATATTATATTTGTGCAGTATATATATTGAAAAATAACCTCTGTCCTTTCAAGTTACAATGTATGGGACTGTGTGCATGTTTGTTTTGTCATACTTTGACAGATTGCTTCAGGATAAAAAAGTTCTCCAACACCACATTCACCTCATGTCCTAATAAAACTATTACATGATGCCGATTGTTCCGTTCTGTTCTTGCAGGTGTGTTAGAATTGCCATGAAAGAGTTTGCAAATGGTTTTGGTGCAGGTTATTGTAAATTACATAACCAGCCACTACACTCTTTGACCAAATACAGTACTTTAAAGCTTACATATCCTGTTGTATATATGTAATACCAGCTAACTGCACATTTAATATGTACAATATTATAGGATCATGCTGCTTTATCTCCTAAATGTTTCAGCTGTTAACAGCTATCCTCCAGAAGAATTATCATAGAGGAGTTACACTTATGTAGGTACATCTCATTGTCTCCCTGAGGATGGCTGTTAACAGCTGAAACATGTAGTTGATTAAGCAACCAGATATTATATCACTGCATTTACTTTGTATTAAACATATACGCTACATTTTATGTTTATGGTTCCGTGCATCGCTGATCTATATTAATAATTGTCCGACTAGATGCAACACAAAGCAGTCTATTTATTATTCTGCAGGTTCACTCTACATATTTCAGGTGTCAACCACAGCTACCTCCCTCCACGTTGGACAGAGGTAGCTGCACAAAAAAATATGACTAGTACCAGAGGCTGTAGTTGCAGTTTTGTGTACTCCTGATGATGGGTGTGGTTGATGCCCGAAACATGTAGAGTGAACTGGCATAATGATAGACTGCTTTATGTTGCATCTTGTTGGACAATTATTAATATATATACACTACGATCACTGCACAGAATATGCAGAACATTAAACTAGCCTATCCTGCAAGTCTGCAAATAGTTTTATGTTTAAAAGAACACGAAAGTGAGTGGGGCAAAGATTCTTCTGTATTGAAATTAACATTTCATGGAACACACTAGTATATGGGTACATTCAAACAAAATATGCCAGACTGTATTAAGAAAGATTATTTTTTCACACACTAAAATATACTGTGACCACAGTCATTGCTAGCAACATATCAGACCACAGCTGCTTATAGTTAAGTGTGTTTGCATATACAGTTTCTGTAATCCAGTGTTTACCTGCATAGTTTTATTAAATTGTGATGATTACATATTTCGAACAGAAATACTCCTCAGTTGTAAAGTATCTGAATATTAAACATATATACATTGATTCATACTCAGCCCACTTTTCCTAGTTTATAAAGAATGTGAGTAGGCAATACAAAAAAAGGAAAGACTGATGTCAGTACAAATGTGTTTCATGACAACTGTGGAATACATGTTTTCATCCACTACAAATATGAAGGTATTAAATAACAGAATGTATTAAGCAATACAAAAGAAATCTGAAAGAACACAGTGATGGTATAAGCCCTAACAGGATTCCTAAAATTTTCTGAAGTATCAGCAATAAGAAAAGAGAAGCTTGGGAAAACCTCTAAATGGTTCTATACTTAAATAATTGAAATAAAATTCAATGTGTAAACAATGTAACAACAGTTATTTCCTAGCAGCATAACTTTATGACTTTATAGGTTTACACAATATTAGTAATTTGTTTTTGGTTCATTCTCATACAGTGCTTGAACTTTGTACTTGGGCAAAAAAAATGCTTTTTGATGGGTTAAAATTTCTTTTCTATGTAATCTGCTATCATTTGAACAAATTATGGATGTTGATATCTTCAGCAAACTTCCTGTTTATCTGTATTTGTGAGAAAACAACTTTCAGTACAAAAAAAAAAACTGTTCGTATGACAATGTAGAACTGTACTGTATATGAAATTTTGTGGTCTCACTTGAACAGTACCTCCTATCACAGTATGATCCTCATCCCAGAAATGAGCCTGTTGAGTTGGGCGTCGGTAAAATTCATCTCTGTTAGAAGCCAAAATCAGTCTGAACTTATTGGGGGCTGGACTGTTGTCAGTGTGAAGAAATAAGATACACATCACCAGTATAACCTTGACACCTAGCAGTGAGTGGGAAAAACATATGCATAAGCAAAATAACTTTACAAGTAGTAATGATGAACTTTTTTTAATTCAGGGACTTTGTACTTACTGTACGATATAGATCTGGTTCCAACACACATCTGATTCTTATGTGCACAACCATCAATCTTTATTACAAGAAAATGAGAAAACTACCTAAAACATTAACTGGGACCACTCCAGCAGTTTGTTCAATCAAAGCCAAAATCAACTTACTTCACAGAGCAAAGTACTTTATGAGAATTTATCTGGTCACATTCCCATGCCTTTTATGGAACCTGAAGGTTCAATTCCCTTGTTTACAATAGCACACCACATGCACTTACCCTAAGCCAAATAAATCCAGCCTGTGTCTGCTTACACTTTAGATACATTTAACCTTTATTATCCTACCACACTGGTTCTGTAAAATGTACTGGCAAATGGCCCTGCATGCCATATGCTGGTCTCTGTGTGTTTATATGGGGCCAGTTAAAATGTCGACGCTAAACGAGAAAAACTCAGGGTGTCAAAATGCACCATTGGCATTTAAATCTGTCTGCTAACAGGTAGTATTATCCTCTCATCTCCACCTTGGTCTACCAGGAACCTTCCTTTCAGGTTTCACGGCCAAAATTTCAATTCATTTCTCATTTGTCCCATGTATGCCACATGCCTCATACAACTCATCAACTCTGAATTGTACACCACAGCGTGAGTTGCTTTGGACTGTAGCATTCATATGATACCTGATTAACTGAAAAAGAATATGCCCTGTATGCTTCAGGAAAATTATATTTCCTTACTTTACCCGTGATGTCACACTTGGTCCTCACTAATATATCTGATTGTCACAAAAATCTTTACAGCGTGAACTTACACTGAGTCATGGTTGTGTATTCATGAGATTTTCCTTTGTTTATTGTATGATAAGGAAAGACTATGTCTTCCTGTGTAAGTTGCTGCACGATATGCTTTTGATTTACAACCGTGTGGTTTCAGGGCTGTGCTGATACTTATAACTTGCCTTTAATTTTATATAGAATTTTATAATTAAATAAGTTGGAAAGGAAAGGAAATCATTGTTCCACAGCAAATGTTAAAAGAAATGATGCAAACATCAGTGCTGGTATCCTTGTAGAGCACTTGTCACAACCCATTCCTCAAAAATATGGAAAGGGCTTTGTGTGTGTGTGTGGGGGGGGGTGTAGGGCTGGATGATGAGACACAAAAATGGCTGTCAGTGGTGCTGCAGAGAGGCAGAAAGCCATCCTAGTAAAGGCCTGTGTTAGAACCGCAAACAAGTTTGAGAATCTAGCACTCAAGGTCCTCCTTGGTCCTTGATAATGCCCCAAGCCACCTACAGGATCTTAATCTTGCCCACCTGAATATCTAAGTTCTATATCTCTACAACTCCACCATCTAAATCATGCAGCCACTCACAACATCAAGAGGTATTACATACAACACAGTTTCCACAGTATCTCAGATGCACCTGAATATGAGACCTTTGTTAGTATCCGTGCATGCTGGAGACTACAGCTCAGCTGACTGCATAGTAAATATTAATATTTATGAGTCCATGGACAAGATAAGTGCATGGCTATCAATGGCTTCCGGCAGAAGCTTCGGCCTGAAGGGGTTAATGAATTCTGAGGAGTCCACAACCAGGAAGCCAAAATAAGAAACATCCTTGTACTAGCCCAAAGTGTTTCAGAAGAACATTTCACAAACTTGGAGGGCACTGGCATCCAGGAATTCTCAATGCGCATGGTGGGGATTTAATGAAAGAAGACCGTGTCAGTGACACAGAAGATAAAGAAGGTTCTGATATGTGAAGAGACTTCAGCTACCAGTTCTCTTAAGAAGGCCTCCAGATGGTGATGATGCAGTCATTTCTTTGAGGTTGACCATTTCAAGGACAGGTGCTTGAAACTTGAGCACAAATTGGAGGCTGTTATAGCACCAAGTGATGCTGTGTATAAGGGCATGCACAAGAAAGCAAAGCAATCTAAGATCACTGCTTTCTTCACTGTCACCCTTTCCACCATACATTCTACTTCAATCATGCTGATCAACTTCCAGCCAGAAACACCAGCACAAATGACTGCTTGCTTTTTATCCCATTTAGCATCAAAATTAATTGTTAAGTGCAAGGTATTTACAATTATATACACAAAAAGCCATGTTTCTAGGGTATATAATGTAGTAAATCTCCTGTGGTTACAACTTATTGTACATGTGATGCTAGTTCCCTTTATAAATGTTTTGTACTTGTATATCAGTACTTTCCAAAATATATGCAGTGACCAACATGGCTGTTTTCTGTAATTCCTTGATCTCATGTTTATTGTTGTTATTATTATTAGCAGTAGAAATAGTAGTAATCATCATATTTCATGTGTCTGTGGTTGCCCTAATCCAATTATTCTCATGAGCTCTTAACATCCCATGTATCTCTGGTTAATTTAAATTTTGCAAGAGAATGAGGTTAGGCTTTGATGAGTTAAAATAAATTTAATCTGTTATAATATGTTTACATTTTGCACATTATATGCTTGGCAGTATCAGCAAAGTCAATTCAAAAATGAAGCCAGAAATCTGCTGCATATTCCATATTGCATGCATTATAAAACAGTCCCAGTAAATGCAAAGTAATATGTGCAATAAAACTGGGCATCACTCCACTTTCCAGTAGTCTCATTGAAGGTTCACGTTCTAGTATGGTATTTTTAATTGTAGTTTCACCCATATGTGATTACAGTGTTCCTTACATCTGCCCAAATATATTAGTCTACTCACTCAGTATTGAGCTAACAACATTTTGAGCAAATGTAACATTGAAAAATTCTGGCTATGACTTCATAAAATATGTTTTTAACTCGCTGAAACATGTGCTGTTACTCACAGTGAAGTTAAAACTGTGGATGCATTAAATCAATACATACTGGATTGGGATTAAAATGTTAAAGAGTTAATAAGCTGCCTTCAAACACAATTTTCACATAACTGCCATAAAATTATATATATATTGTGTGTGTGTTTTAATATAAATTCATTGCAATACTGGCTAATATACTGTTTCACTTGACACCAGTGTTTAGTATTTTCCGCCCTTTCTTAATGACAGAAAAATAATACGGGATCACAATGATGGCACCCGTCTTTCGACAGTTAAATTGAATTACCAATTTTCACAACACTTAATATAAACATTACGAAATTTAATACCGCCCAAACTCGTGGTTTTTAATTTCAAGAATTAGTAATAACTCTCAGGGGTTCGCGAACTTACACATGTACGACACATATGTTGGTTATTATGCCTACGTTAAATTTTTTTTTCCGTAAAAGAACAGCATGGCGGCCGTCCGCATATTTTCTTATTTTCCGTTTTAGTTGCGAACTACAGAAAAATTAATAATCGGAGGTAGACACGTAGAATTTGATTCTGGACTAGACGGTATAGACATACCCACACGTCAGTCCCGATATCTGTGAGATGAATGAAAGTACAGCGACCGACATACCTATGATGTCACATATGCGAAATGTAACGCTGAAATTTCTGATATTGTATGTAAACCACATAAATTCAACCATAGTTAATGCAATCCACCGAAAAAGTAAATCGAGTAGCAAGATTTATGATATGTGCATGGGGAAAAAGTAGGCTGTAATAGGTTCTGCACAGAAATCCACGTTTGTTACATACTACCCTACCAGATTTCATAGTTCGTGACATTCTACGCTCGAAAACACACCTGCATAGCCATCAGATCACATATACACAAGCCCTGGGACCCACAGGCACAGATAAATACTTTTACAGGCGTGTCGATCACGAATTATAACTCTCTGATACTTGTTCCCCCACAGTTCATTTAATGTTCCCTTTACACACTACTCTGATCTATGCCTTTACACGAATCAAGTGATTTTGTGGATTAATTTCGGGTTACGAGATAGCAGCACATTCGGGTTCACCAAATGGTTGTTGACACGTACCGTCAGATGGCGTCATTTCTCAAAAATTACGGTCGCGGAATGGATTGACGTAACGTCTGGAATTGCTAGAATTGTTGTTGCTGACAATTACTGTGCAGCGTGATAATACATAGGTTTTTGTCAGTGGCAAGCGTATATTTTTACACAGAAGCAATATTTGTATAAAACTTGGGCCTGTCCGGGATTTGAACCCGGGACCTCTCGCACCCGAAGCGAGAATCATACCCCTAGACCAACAGGCCAACAATGACAAGTTTTTATTTTACTCCAAGTTAGTTCCATTCTAACAAATTGACTGCGATTGTTTGTGCTTTAGCTACATATTTACATCTTTTTCGCTGAATTAGTTGAATGTAATTACATGTTTTGAACCGATAAGAAAGTTGTGTCATTCACCTTTGAACTGTACGGACGATAGAAATCATGTCTCACAAATATGGACCTAATGGAGAATTTAGACCCAAAGAGCAAATATAAAAGTAAGAATAAATGTAAATCGTCTCAGTCTTTACCGAGTAATTGTACGTTGTGGAATTGCCAGTTAATACATTATGGCTTCTGTTACAGGGGAGATTGAGAGCCTTGAACACTTGTTGGAGAAAAACGTGAAAGGAGAGGATCTGGCTGAAATAAAAAGAATTCTTTATGGCAAAGTTTTGCCGTAAGTGACGATGTTTCAAGAAAATTTTGTCAGGCATTTATTTGAGCATGTAAACTGTCATGCCAATTTCGTCATTCATGGGAAAGGAGAGGGGGGTTTTGTTACACTAGTCAGTAAAATTGAAAGCATTGTTGTTTTACTTGAATACTCAGATAGATGGAAATTATGAAAAATAAATTATCAGTATTATTAATTTGTTAATATCTGTTTTAAGCAGGACTCTGGACATTCCTGAAGAAGCACAGAAACTTGCAGCAAAACATGACTTTGAGATACAAGCTTACAAGTTCGGCACTATATTCAACGAACAGTTAAGGACACCTAGGTAGGTTTTAAACTAAGCTTGGTTCATGTAATTAATAACAACATTTGAGAATATGCTTTCTTATTCAAGATGATTTCATGTATGTTTAGAATTGTACGTGTGGGAATAACTCAGACACACATTGTGCGGCCCACCAATGATCCACTTAAGGAACAGCGAGAGGCAATGTTTGATCGTGTTGCAAAATTAGTTGAAGCTGCCGCATATTGTGGGGTGAACATTATCTGCTTCCAGGAGTTGTGGCGTGAGTTTTATTAACTTAAAATATGTGTTGTTTTGTCCTGATGTACTTACAATAGATCATTTCAGTGTAGTGTGTATTTATAATTGTCTTTTCAACCATATGCATAATTACATTTTGAGCTAACACAATCCTGGTAGGTGTATGTAAAATGTAAATAACATACTTTGAGTGCTTTATACTGGAAATACTAGTTACACGGATTTCTGTTGTTTCTGCCTAAGCATATCCATATGCTTTCTGCACACGGGAGAAGCAGCCTTGGTGTGAGTTTGCTGAATCTGCAGAGGATGGACCTACAACACAATTTGTGCAGAAGGTATGTTTGACAGTTGAAATCTAAGAAATGCGTAATACAATTTTATTTTACAAACCTCTGAGAAGTATATAAAGAATAACATTGTGTTTTGTTTTCCTTAAGTAAGTGCTTGATAGTGTTCCCACACCCCAATTTATAAAAATGAATAGAATTTTTTAGCATTCATTGTATCCATTGTACTACTGAGTTGTAGCACATGTCAAAGTATAAACAGAGTATAAGACAATACAAATATGAAATACATACAGTGGCTTCTTGTGAGGGATCAAGAAATGATGTTCCCTTCCTCTTTCTCTTCAAGGGATGGTAGTCAGTTGTGCTTTCATTAACACATTGCTGCAGATGCTGTGGCTTTCCATGTGTTGCCTTTCCTATCTTGTTAATATATGTCCTTTTCCGTGCTGTGTGTGCTCTGTTTGTTAATATGGGCTTATGATGGATTTCAAGTAGACTTTTTTTTTGTGCTCCATTACTGTGGGATGATGCTTTGTCGCATCCCAGAAGAACAAAGTTATCAACCATGTTGGTGTGTAAACCTCAACAATTGCATATTTTTTCTGTCTTTGGCTTTTATGTTCAGTAATATGTTCCTGTGTTTTTATTAGTTTGCTTTCTGTTCTTAAGAAAAGAAAGTAGGTACAGTGAACTCAAGTTTTCTGAGTCATTGTACTGTATCAACTTGTAAAAAGTTGCCGGTCAACACAACATAACAACCCACAAGACTTGTTCTAACCTCAAATCTTGCAAAGCATGTGTACGAGACCTGTGTGTGTGTGTGTGTGTGTGTGAGAGAGAGGGGGGGGGGGGGGGGTGGGAGGGGGGGGAGGGGGGGGCGGAAAGAACAGGGGGTGGAGGGGAGAAAGAAGATGATTTTTTATACAAAAAAGTA
>Ga0123355_10022969_pt1 | contig 10005 bp, 7 predicted proteins | sample TergutEmb28metaG_3_FD_89872 | JGI IMG/M metagenome (GOLD analysis project Ga0123355, IMG submission 89872) | Embiratermes neotenicus P1 segment gut microbial communities from Petit-Saut dam, French Guiana - Emb289 P1 | ecosystem: Host-associated > Arthropoda: Insects > Digestive system > Gut ...
GGGGGGGGGGGGGGGGGGGGGGGGGGGGGGGGGGGGGGGGGGGGGGGGGAGAGAGGGGGGGGGGGGGGGGGGGGGGGGGGGGGAACCCTGCAACAATATAGTTAGATGCAAGTGTCAAGCAAAGCTAACCATAATGTCGTCTGTTTTGCTTCCTCAACCTAACAGTATTTTCTCAGCCACTGTAATTATCAAATATTCTATCTGAATGGGTATCAGCAAGTGAAGGACTGTGATGGATCTTGCTAATACAGTGACAGTAAAGAGTCATGCAACCCACATTGAAATATTTACTGATGGATATCAATGAACCAATTCAACTGGATCCATAAAAAAATACAGTACATATATTATACCAGCACCAAACCCTCGCTAGTCATGTGATTTTGTAAGACTCATCACAGCTGCCTTTCAGAAACTGGAGTGCAAGCACATTTATTTTATAAGAATTAGGTTAGAGATGCACTCCTCAATTTCCGTCCACTGGTACAGCATGGTTTCACATTAATGGATACATTCACAAACAGCTGAGCATGGTTCAATGAAAATCACCTAGCCTTCCATGCACGACAATTACACCCCTTGGAGTGGGCTCACTCAACCCCTACAACATGCTTCCCACGAGAATGCTGCGTCACCCACAGGGACACATGAAATGAGAAAACCCATTTTAACCTCTTCCCTGACAAAGCTGAGACTGAATGCTGAAGCAATTTTGAAAAAATTGGGAGCCGTTTATTTATGGAGACAAACTTTATTATCTCATTTTGTAAAAAAAGTGCTAAAACAGTGACACCCCAGCCTATGTAGTGAATAGCATTTCTAACGAATTTCTTCTGTTATTTATTAGTATATGTTTATTGCACATTATACACACAAAAATACACATGCAAAATTATACATATAATTCACATCTATACTTATTCATTCTTCACTCTGCGCACTCTTACCAAGTTGCCCCCCCCCATTACATAAAAGATTGAAAAGTTACAACATGATGTGGTGTCTCTTGACTTCCCTTCAAAACAGCCCCTGCCTGTATAAATACAATGATTCCAAAGACCTTCCCAGTTTTCCCTAGATTTCATACATGATTCTGAAGAACTGCAGTGACATGCTCTAAGCATTCTTTTATTGTACTTCTACCACTGATTCAGATATACTTTTACATTAACTTTCAATTTTGGGATACAGAGCAGGGCTGTAGGGTGGTTGTGGAACCGATGGAGTATAGTTTTCCTCAAGGAAGTTCTGGAGGGAGATTGCAATGTTCACAGGAGTGTCACGGTAGTAAAGAAACTACCTGCTACCCTACCAAGGTCTGCTCGTTCCTTTTGCATTAAGTCAAATGACAGTACTTGGAATGACACAAACATTTTAAAAGTGGTCAAGAATCATGGGAAGATCACCTTTCTGGCCGCCCATTCACAAACAGGTGCTGATAAATCAATGCAGTCAATTATCCTGGAGTGGTCTGATGATTAATGCACAAGAAATGGTAGAAGATGAATATCCACAGCATTTGGTCTCACAATTCGGACTAAAAATCTAGGCAAGTGGCATGTTTGCATACACCTTTTGCAACAAGCAGATACGAACTGCATGAAATTAAATGAGGGATGTGACTCGGACCTACAGGTTAAATGTCAATGTGAAGCAGCAATCTTCGTGAGGAAAGTAAACAATAAAAAAACTGCTACACAGTAGATCTAACATGACGACCATGCCCAATTTTTTTTTGACTGCTGAGGTCTGGTGCAATTATGAGGCCATTCTGAGGTCAAACAGCAAATCAGGAAATATGACTGACCACTGTAAGGCAATGTGGACGAACACTCACACTTATAACAGAAACATAGCTGGTTCTTGCCCACTATGCACAAGGAGTTTTCTGCCCAGAATTTTCTCCCTAAGAATAAAATTCCAGTGCTTCCACAGCCAACCCACACCCAAGATCTCTCTCCAGCAGATATTTTCCTGTTCCCAAAATTGCAGGTTATTGATGGTTCATTTCTTTGCACTTTATATATTATCACAACAGGACGTTTAAAGTGAAGGTTGTTTATTAGAAGTTATACAGTGCACAGTGTATATTTAACTGGTCTGAGACCTTACATTCCTATATTTCTTCAGGTAATAAGCACACATCCAAAAAAAATTGCTTCTTGTACAACTTATGACACAAACTTCAATTTACAAGGCGAAGTGAGAGAAAAGTAAAAGACAAGTGATGTAAACAGGAGAGTGGAGGGGTGGTGTGGGAAACAAGAAAAGCACACAAACTGGCAACATGGATGGTCAGAACATTGACCATAAACCTTGCACCTCCGTACACACATTACGTATCACATTGATCATAAATGTCACTTACAGACATTAGTAGGGGGAGAACAGAACACAAAATCAAACCTTACAATATGTCTTCTACACAACTAATTGTATTACACTGTATCATAAAATGTGGCCACATGTTTCAGGCTATCATATCGTCATCCTCAGTCCACACATGAACAAACCAAAATTACAACTGCAAATTTCATTTTGGGTTAGAATGAGATGTCAGTCTGTTGTACAATGCATACAGATGACATTTAAAGGTTATATGACATGATATAATACAATTAGGTGTGTCAGTGACATGGAAAGACTATTTTATGACTTACACATTGGGATATCTACGATAAAAATAAAAATATTCAGCCTAACCTAACCTAACATCTCAAACCTGCCCAAGACCGATTTAACTCTTCATGTCTTTGCCCCCCTACATCCAGCATGCATCCTTTACACACTTTTGTGGCCACTGGCAGCAGTTCCCAAATTTTCTCCATTCACGGCGCCCTCAGTGCCTCGGCACCTCTAGGCCAAAACAAATACCCAACACTTCTGTTTATTAAGTAGTTAGGTCAAGACAACTTAATTACTATTTGTCATAACAACCTAGTAGTCATTTGAAAGAATCATACACATAAATTGAAAGAAAAGAATAAAACTTTGAAATATCCTGTGGCTCCCCGGGGGGTGCATAGTTTGGGTATCGCTGACATATGGTGTTTAGATGAGTGGAAAGTTGGCACATTCCAGAGCAAAGCCACTGACAATACCATTAACAAATGAGTGCCATCTATGTATGAAAATTTGGTCTTACCTATTACTTCAACATCTATCTGCTTCTCATCTCTAATGAAAAAAACCACATATCGGTGTTTCTTGTCCTTCTTGATTTCTTCGTATGTAGTTTTACACACGTCTGACACTGTGACTCCAGAAGCCTGGAAACACAACAAACAGAATTCATACAAAAACAAATACAATAAAAACGGAGCAATTCATACCACCTATATGAATTCACTACACGTTTTAGCCCATTAAAGGGGCCATCCGCAGGCGAGACTAATACAAAATATGCAAAGGAATATTAAAATTAAAGAGGCCTCTCTCTCTCTCTCTCTCTCTCTTAGATACATACACTGTATTCACTTTTTAGAGAAGTGTCATATTAAAGTACTCTGAACAGTTGTACTGCTAATAAACATTAAAATCTTAATACATTCAAACACAAGACCTTAAGAATTAAATTGGAGTAACTTATAGCTTCATAATATTCAACAATGATGTATTGGGTAAGCAAGTACACTGAATTTGGTTTGTTCCAAGATGTTGGGTTAAATTATTAATTTAATACTTGAAGCTTTCATGATAGTGAAAAGATGAGGGTCATGTAGTCTGGTTAACAGGAAACAATATTCTGGAGGAACCTAATAACTCCTCCTTCATTTCAGAACATTTTTATGTGTACTAATTGTATGCTTGTTATAAGAAACCCTGATGATGGCCACAAGAGTGACAAAAACATGTTGCTGAAAAATCAGGATATGTAATTGAACGTATTTATAAATACAGATATGCGTTGCTTAACGACGGGGAAACGTTCTGAGAAATGCTCTGTTAGGCGATTTCGTCGTTGTGCGAGCGTGTACTTACACAAACCAAGATAGTACAGTATAGCCTACTACACACCTAGGCTATATGGTATAGCCTATTGCTCCTAGGCTACAAACCTGTACAGCATGTTACTGTACTGAATCCTGTAGGCAACTGTAACACAATGGTATTATGTTATAATCTTATGGGACCACTGTCGTATATGCGGTCCGTCGTTGACCGAAACGTCGTTATGCGGCGCATACCTGTACACATTTGTTGGTCTGTCACGCGAGTGGATACGAGAACACTCAATATGATGGTCGCTCAGTGGAGTCGTATAAACTGTGCACGGCTTGCAGAAAATGCGCAGCGGTTCAAGGCAGAAATTCTCTCAATTATGCGCCCTTACATGACTGGTGTTAATGTCTCAGTGAGAAACTTTCCCTCACCAGATCAGAAACAAACGGCTGCTAATGACATGTATGCATCCAGCGGGGCAAACTTCAGCCACACATGCACTGTAAATGAGCGAGGTGAACAAATTACTGCGGACCATACCAACGAACGGTACAGTGGGGTGATTCGTTAGTTACGCACCGGAAAGCAAAGCGCTACGCGCGGACAGGAGACGGCACGCAAGCAGTTTCCTGTTCAAAGGGCGAAGAGGGGTAGGGGTAATCACTTTTCCGTTCCTGCGGTTTGGCCAACAGATTTGTAAAGGCTATCCAGGAGACAGATTTTACAATAAACTACCCTCTTACGAAACATACGTTCTTCTGGGATTTTTACGCAAGGCAGAATGGTAGTTTGTTGCAGACGTTCCGGGACAAACTTTCGACACGACACGCTACACAAAAGTCTTCAATGAATGACACTACAAAAGAAGGTACATCCATAGTCCACGTCAGTTTTTGTCACTTATATGATCCTCACACACCTGAAATTCATGTAAACAATGTTAAAAAATCCTGTTTCAACCTCAAAAAACATACTTCGTCCCTATTACATATATCAATAACAATAGTATGAAAGACACAAAATGCTGCGGCAAAGCCCAGCGTTTCTGTACGTTCCAAGTACAGGTAATGCCCCTCTGCTCAAGCAACGCCCCGACGGCGTGCGGGGGGAGTGAGTTACAGCTCCACACATTCTTAATCCCGGCATACGACGGCGGAGAAAGGCCCTTTTCGCGTACGGCCTTTCCTGTAGGTACAAAGTTCAGTACAAGTACGTTGTCAGTAACTACACTGGGTTATTTTAGAATTACCACCATCCTCTCTATAAGGTTAATTTCCGACGCTGGGGATCCTAATCTGGTCTCTGATCTACATACATTCCCACATTAATTTCATACCACAAGAATTGTTTCGGAGTGGACCCAGGCCAGTGCAGCGGCGTTGCTTGGCCACAAGTTGACAGACACAAAGAGCACTGCCAAAATTAGAAGCCGCAAATTTCCACTGACTTCACTTTCATATACACAGCCACCGTGACAGGCGACTAGGTGCGAACGATTTCTTCATATTCATAGATGGCACTACAATCCAATGCGGACCTTCGCCTCCTTAATGGACTTCTCCCAGTCAGCTCTGTTTTTTGACCCCTCGTCAAATTATTTACCGAGATAAAAATAGATTTTCTTAACATGGGATACAACAGCTATCTTTGGCACACACTACCAAGCCCTTTGTGGAAATTATGGCACACACCTTCTAAATAACGTTACTCTATAGAAATCCAAACATTAGCAGAATGGCCCTGAATTGTTTGTTCTGCATGCCCGAAATGGTTACGCTCTCTGTGGAGGCCATGACGGTGATTCAGGAAGAAAAGTTAATATTTTGGGAGATGACAGTATGTCACGGACAGAGCGAGGAAAAAAAAGCTAATATGAACATGTGTCTAATTCTGAATGGTTACCGAGATACAGCTGCACGAATCTCCATACCTAACTCCTTTAGATTTCTGTTTGTACGGTTGAATGAAGAGCCAAGTTTACAAAAGAAAAGGTGGTACACGAAACGAATTGCTCGCTCGCATTTTGGATGTTGCTGCCAGCATAACGAAACATGCGAATCAACTCAGACGAACAACACGCGATCTTCGGACACGAGTTGCAAAGTGCACTGAGGTTGACGGTGGGATTTTCCAACGTTTATTGTGAGCGGTTACGAAAAATCGAAAATTTCTGGGCAAAAAAGTCACTCAAACATTTAATTAAAATTAAAAATAAATTAACAGTAATCTATCTTTATTACCATTCACAATGTTTCTGCATATGTGGGTTCACACAGCTCTTCCTTGGTTACTCATAACAAGGCACATCTTCATTTGCACTTTTTTTTACAAGGACCGATGTTATCACCCCACAAAATACTGATGTTTCCTCCTGAATCAACCTGTATAAGTACAGGCATTCCACCCATTAACATCTGAAATCGATGGCCAGTAGCTTCAGGCCCCGGCCGCATTACCCCCGGGTGCCATTAAGAAGGGAGACTTACGTGGGCTCCATGGCCGGGCTGGACGTTTTAGAAAAGAGAAATATCTCTCGCCGATCAAACCTGTAGCTCAGTCGGGTACGGACAGGGGTTACTGTATGGGTCCTTCTGCATCGTTATACCTAGATTCGGGCTATCGTAAATCGGTTGTCTTTGACGATGAATTAAAACACTAGGAGATATTCAATGTAATACTAGGACACGTGCAAAAATAAATACATTTCACGCCTGAGAAAAAGCCATTCTTCATTTTGCTAAGAACGATTTAGTATTATCGACAACAAATCAAGGTCTAGTGCACGTGACGTGGTACATGCATTTTTGAAAATGCACGCTGCGACCAAACGAAAGATCTCTGAACCTACGGCATGGGTAATATATTAAACGACGTGGTCCTTTTTAGAACCACCTGACATTAAGTGCCCTACAGTTTCGAAATCTCACTAGCAGGTTCAGTATCAAGATTTTGTTCTCTGGTACCCCACAGCCTTATTGAACACACCTTTTTGCTTTAACGCCCCTCACCAATTCACACTTCTTCATTTACGCCCTCTCATTTTTGGTCTATCGCTCTTCGGGCTGGTGTATTTCCATTTTTTTTAATATTATTCCTAACGGGAATATCATTCTTCACTTACGCCACTCTTTCGGTAGTGGTGGTGGTGGTGGTGGTGGGTGGTGGAATGGGAAGAGAGGAAGGCACCATCACGTTCTCCAGAGTACGCTTCTCGCACAATGAACTACATACATTCCTCTCCGTGACGGTGTCTCATCACTCCGTAAAACGGACGTCTACACGCCTATCTGATTTCCCCAGCGCGTAGCCACATTATTGTGCTTGATCCGTGTGCACACGTGCCTACCGGAGTTAGAGCAGCCTGCAGACACGCCAACAGGTTTTCGGTAATTTTCGCTTCGTTAGGCGTCATAACGAACCAAGATCGGTAGGCCATAAACAGTCCCACAATAAAGATGTGGCTGGCTACAGTCGTGGCCGCACGGGAGAAGAATCTCAAATAAACGTTCTATATTAACGTGCTTCCATCACGCTTTGCTGACGAGTGTCACACACCGCAAGTGATGACGGGAATTTCCTTTCATATTCCCCCACCCTTCCCGCATTGCTTTCGCGACTGCGGTATGACCATATATAGTCAACAGCTGGCAGTCACACACAGCCAGCGACGTATGAGGGAAGCGCCGGGCGCCCAACTTTCACTAACGTCACACGTTCGTTAAACCAATGGTACTGGTACCGATCCTGCATCACGTATATACTCCATTATTTACTGAAGAACCCTAAACCCGGTGAACACCTTGACCCAGGAAACATGTCGCATGTTACACAGTATTCTTTTAACTTCCTATTCAAGGCGCTGATTCAAATCTCGATCAGCCCTGCATTCTTCCCAATGAATCGTACCATCATATCGCACGGTGCACAATCTTAACCATTGTCATACAAAACAGAATCCACGAGCACGAAAGAATCGATTTTCACTGCCAAAAACTAACTAAAACCCTCGGCGCAAACACGTGTGATACTGTATAAGTTTACGCAAACTGAAAATGGCGACAAAAATACGACAATTTTACAGGCTGACTTTCGTTTTGTCCGCAAATATTCCATTTAGCAGAAAACCAATATTTGTAATAAAGGTTACTTTATACAAACTGAGACTATCAGCATATGGGAACTTCAGTGTATTACTCTACCATCATCGATATGATTTGGCTTCGTTTTTTACGGCCTATCATAACTATCTCGAAACCGCTTCCTGCACTATTCCCCGATTTCAGTTTAATAAAGCTACGCAGTACCGCCCATGCATTTAAAAACCAAACTGGATATCATTTCTACGCCAGAGAAGGCCACTTGGGAAGTTTTGAAATGTGGTGCTGCAGAGGGATGGTGACGATGATTCGTATCGATCGTGTGAAGAATGAAGTATTACCTACAATCAAGGAGCACAGGAATATCCTACATACAGTACAATGAAGGAAGGTAACAGGACTGGTCACATCTTGTGTAGGAACTGCCTTATGAAACACGTTGCTGAAGGAAAGATAGAACTGACGGGGAAGACGATGTAAGCTGCTATTGAATGAGCTTAAGGGAAAAGGGGGATACTGGAAACTGAAAGAGGAAGCACTAGATCGCACTGTGTATAGAACTCGCTTTGGAAGAGGCTGTGGATCTTGCGGTAAGACATACTACGAACAGAATGAACACAGCACTACTACACCTACAAATTCTGTAGGCACCAGTACCTCTGTGTAATACTTAAAAACAAATTAACCAAATTTACACCACCGCCTTCTGCGGCGTGACGCCGTGCAATCTGGCGGACAGATACCACTGTCACAACTTCAAAACTCAAAACAGTTCCCGGTATTCACTCCATTACCATCAGGGCCACATTACCATCAGGGCCACAGATATTATTTTTTTTTTGTGCTGAGGTATCAGCCTTTAACATACTGCAGTCAGGCCACGTCCCTCTGCTAGAGACTGGTTATTTCCTTCGCCAAGTAACCATGCGTTCATACCCGTACATACAGCACAAAAAGAAACTTCAGACAACCTTCATCATCGCGATCCTTTGCAGTTTTCGAACTATTCAGTATGAAGCTCTACACGCGTTTATATTAGCTGTAGAGGCCAGTTAAAATGTGATGGCACGCGCGCCGAAAAAAGATTTCATCTTTCGGCGAAACGGACGAGCCCATTTAAATCGGGGGGGGGGGGCAGTTCAATCGACTATTAGCAGCCGAGGTGTGCGCATCACCGGTAGTAATGCTGGATACACCACGTTCTGAAGTAGTGTGAAGTGTACTGGCTACCCAACCCATTCGCCAGTTTCCCCTTCACTTCCCCAACCCTGCGTCACCTTGTGCCATCACATTTCGACTGGAGTCTACAACTACTGCACAAAGCTTAATTTGGCGCACAAAAACTATGCTTTGTGCAATAGTTGCAAATAAAACTATTGCGCAAAAGCAAACTGCAGGAATATATTATATATGCACCTTGGTGCAACACTAACCTGTCACTTTGTCCTGAAATCGCTATCTTCCACTCACTACGCATACTGCGAAGTAATTTTATTCGCGCAATAAGGACCTAGCACATACCATCATTTTTAAAGACAATTCTATGGCTAAAACTTCCCCACTTTCAAAATTCTTAATTCGGTAAGAACCTTCAACCTTAATTTCCCGTAACATGGCCATCGCTAATTAACACATCAGCCAACGAAATGCACCCAATTAAAGTCAATTCATACTAAGTATCAAACTCCTACGCGTTTCGGCACCGGGGTGCCATCCTCGAGGGGTTTCTTGGAACAAATAAACACAACCCCAACATGCTAATCTAGGTATCACATTGCCCTCACTGGAATGACTGAAATATTACTTACTTACATCCTCCATGGTGCAGAGTCCTTCTTAAGAGGCTAACTGGTTTGCAGCTAGTCAAGAAATTCCCCGCATTTCACGGAACCCGAAGGTTCATCACCGCACTCACAAGCGTCCGCCACCTGTCTCTATCCTGGGCCAGCCCAATCCAGTCCACATA
>Ga0123355_10022970_pt1 | contig 10005 bp, 2 predicted proteins | sample TergutEmb28metaG_3_FD_89872 | JGI IMG/M metagenome (GOLD analysis project Ga0123355, IMG submission 89872) | Embiratermes neotenicus P1 segment gut microbial communities from Petit-Saut dam, French Guiana - Emb289 P1 | ecosystem: Host-associated > Arthropoda: Insects > Digestive system > Gut ...
AAAAAGGTTTTATACTAAAAAAAAACAAACAAAAATTTTTAAGAAAAATTTTGGGTTTTTTTTAAGCGTTATTTTTTTATTGGGGGGGGGGGGGGTCTTTTTGTCACCAAATCAGGGCTGCAGATCTTAAAGTCCGAATGTATTTCATGTAAAGCTTTCCTAATGGCTAGAGAACTGTGTGTTTCTCTTTATCTTCACGGTCCGTCCTGGCGACGCATTGTGGCAGGAAGGCTGTATAAATTAGCGTTAATCCGAATGCATTGTTTGTTTTAAATCCCACGTTTTGATTCACCCTGATCCGCTGTAACTGCAGTGATCAGAAACCTAGAGAAGCTAACGTTAGTTCAAAGAATCCAGTAATTTCCCTCTTTTTATTTAGTCAGTGTTTCATTATAATATTTATAAAATACGATCACTGGAATGTACTTTGACCCAGTTGAATCCCTTCTACATTCTGACATCCAGATTCCTGGAGAACAATATTATTCTTTCAGGAATTAACATATAATACGTCAAGTTTTCTTTTATCGTTTTTTAATAAAAATTAATTATTGTGTACCTTGTGCAGTCGTGAGGCGTCCTTACTCAAATAATGATGTTTTCAAAATAGAAACCCCTCCCTTCCTTTATTCAATGAGTAAGGAAAATAATTTAAGTTACAATATTAGTATCGATGCAGTCTTCTGTTATTGAACGGTGTCCATTTCCTTATAATACAAGGTGGTTCAAATATGACCGGGACTGATGTCGCCAGATTTACACACAGACAGTCCCGGTCATATTTGAACCAACTTGTAGATTTTTCAGACAATAGAACACTTCGAATTTGATGTTTGTTGGACCGTGCATCATTGTGATAACTGAGGAATAAAAACCAATTATATGCCACCTATTATTTTATTGTACTTCTTATAGGCTCGACATGTTTCGGGTACAACTATGCCCATCATCAGGAGCTCGAGACTATAATGTTGATTACCGTATTGGTCGTTTCGTTATTGGTTTGCTGTAGGTTGGAGGTTAGGTGAGGTTAGGCTGGAGTAGTGTCCGGGCTGCAGCGTGCAATCCGGACACTACTCCAGCCTAACCGCACCTAACCTCCAACGTACAGCAAACCAAGAAAGAAACGACCAATGTGGTAATCTACATCATAGTCGCGAGCTCCTGATGATGGGCATAGTAGTACCCGAAACATGTCGAGCCTATAAGAAGTACAATAAAATAATATGTGGCATCTAGTTGGTTTTTATTCTTCAGTTGCTAGAACGTTACGTTTCGGTAAACCGGCTCTGCTCCCATCTTCACGCAAGATTCGCATAGCCTTACGATATTCCTGGTTTTGAAAATTGTTATTATTGCAGGTAACATCACTGGACAGTAATTCCATAGGAATATAATATAAATTTCGAAGCAAATAATTTATAAAGATTATTTTACTTGGTAGTATGGATAATCAATAAAAATGTATTGCAGTGATTTCTGTGATGGAATAGGAGTGTATATATTGTGTAATTATTGGTTCCGCACAACGATATAATTAATGACAGGTTCAGACGGTTAGATTTGCATTTCACTTCAGGGAAGGAAGATGTCCGGTCAGTGGTGCAGTTATCTAGTTAATCAGCATCCAGATTTATCACCCATTATGTTAATAGGACGCAGTTCCTGTGATTAATTCCAGTCTGAACCTTGTATTGCGAAGGATTGATTATTCAAATTTGAAGTGGCAGTCTCAGTGGGTAGTGTGAGCTTGTGCCCTCATGACAAGGGTTGAATGAAGGAATAGCGCTGAAGAGACGTGCCGACACAGCGACAAAGCTGGAACTGTGTTCTGATAGTATTCATCGCCAGTTTGTTCATTTTTATGTTAGTAAATGTCTGCGGAAAGAGAAAGTAATTAAAGCCACAGATGGTTTGATAGAACGAGAATATCAGAGTTTATTTGTGGCCTCTTAATACGGTATTTATTGAGCGCAAATTATACATGATTTGTAATTATTAATGCGTCCGCTCGTGCTGCATATTATTATTATTATTATTATTATTATTATTATTATTATTTAGCAGGTTTTTACAATGTTTCCACATCTTCCTGCGCCCATTCGACAATTATATTATCTTCTTCCTCCAGTTGCCTCTGTCATTCCAGTCTTCTTCCATTAATCCCTTTTCTCCCATCAGTCCTCTAATCCCTTTCGCCCAGGTAAGTTTAGGTCTACCTCGTTTTCTTCTTCCAGATGGGATCCATTTCATAACTTCTTTTGGCTGCATATTTCAAAGGGCATAATGTACCTGACGAAAGTCTTAAATTTTTACTAATACCTACCGTTTAATGAATTGTTATTGGGTCATATTACTCTGCTGATGTGCGGCAAATAATTGCTTGCAGTGAATTGTAATTCGTAAATTTTAAGTGTAATATATTACTGTGTTTGTTTCAGAAAGTTACAGTGCATAGAGACGCACTGCTTGTACTCCACTTCCCATACTTTGATATACATTTGCAGATTGTTGTGTCAACATTTCCTTGCTCGGATACAGTGCCAGTTATCAGTTGTTGAATCAACAGCAGAATTGGTGGAAGAAATTTAGCTTGTTATGTAATTTGATCCACTGGTTCTCTACTTGAAGATTGATACTAGTTCGTTTGAAAGGTTGGTAGAGTTCAGATATTTGGGAACAACTTTAACAAATCAAAATCCTATTCAGGAAAAAATTAAGAGCAGATTGTAGTAAGGGAATGCTTGCTATCATTCGGTGCAGAATGGTTTGTCTTCCAGTTTGCTATCCAAAAATTTAAAGATTAAAATATAGAAAACTATAATTTTGCCTGTTGTTTTGTATGGTTGTGAAACTTGGTCGCTGACATTGAGGGAGGTACGTAGGCTAAGGGTGTTTGAAAATAGGGTTTTGAGGAGAATATTTGGGGCTAAGAGGGATGAGGTAACAGGGGAATGAAGAAAACTACATAATATGGAGCTTAATGTCCTGTACTCCTAACCCAATATTGTGCGAGTGATAAAATTGAGAAGAATGAGATGGGCGGGGCATGTAGCGCGTATGAAAGAAGGGAGATGCGTGTACAGGGTTTTAGCAGGGAAACCGGAGGGAAAGAGACCACTGGGGAGACCCAAGCGTAGATGGGAGGATAATATTCAGATGGATTTTCAGGAAGTGCGATGTGGGGGTAGGGACTGGATCGAGTTGGCTTAGGATAGGGATATTTGGCGGGCACTTGTGAATGCGGTAATGAACTTTCGGGTTCCATAAAATGCGCGGAATTTGTTGACTGGCTTCAAACCGGTTAGCATCTCAAGAAAGACTCTGCTCCATGGAGTAAGTAAGTAAGTAAGTAAGTAGGGAGTAAGTAAGTAAGTAAGTAAGGTTTTGTACTTGGTGTTCCCTACCATAAACAATAACATAATTTGTGACAATATAAATATTTACTATATTGTCAGTATTGTAACATACACAGATACCTCTAATATCCCATATAAAATTAAATTAATGAATATTTTTAAGCATGTGTGTAATAACTGAACGTTCATTAATTTTGGCTTCACTGAAGAATCTGAAGTAAAGACAATTAACCATATTTGTTGTGTGTATAAATTAATTAGGCGTTTTTACCTTTACAGTTTTCTTTAAAGAAATTAGGAATACCTGTTTTAATATGGAAACTATCATAATTTAACACCCCCAAATTATAATAATTCGCCTATTTAGGCCTAGTGAACCTTTAAACCTGTTTGTTGTTATTATTCAGTTTATAACATATTTGCCAAATCCAGTCACCTTTCCTTAACACTGAATTGTGAGATGCAGCAGCCCCGCTCCGTGCTCAGGATCAATACTGTGACCAATGGAGGGAACGTTCTGTTGAGCATACATGTGGCTATCCGATACATTCTTTGCTCACCACCAAATATATATTTCCAATACGTAGTTTAATAGCTTGTCTAACTAGGCGAATATTCACCATATTTGAACAGACGATTTTGTATATGGAACTAATTGCCGACGGTCGAATTCTCTGTGTTTAGGGTGGCAAAACATTCAAGTTTTACGGTGTCTGTAGTTGCTCGGAGGGAAGTGCCATTTTTCATGTATAAATAACAGATATTAACCGTATTCTGAGATGTAACGCCACGAAGATAGGTGTAAATTTAAGGGACTTCTCGGAGGAAGTGTTTTCCAGCTTCAGCGTCGAAGAAATCTACGTGCTATAAAACGTACGTAATTTTCCAGCAGGCTATGCTGCATCGCATTTCGGAGAACTGTGATGTTCCCAGCAACCGCATGGTTGAAAGGACTGTTTGTTTTCTCCCGAGTGTGGGTACTAGTGAAGATTACATTTTGTAAGAAATATTGCGTATAAATGTCACAAATAAATGAAATATTACAGCGTACTGACTTTTGCGGATATGGTCGTAAATGGCAAAGCTTTAAGTAATTTGAAAATTAAATGTTGCTACGATTGTATGATAACCGATCCTTGTGGCCGTGCAGCCTATGGCGTAGGTTGCGGCCGTTCGATTGCTGATCGCGGACAGAATCCCGTTGAGGGCATGGGTATTCGTCTGCTGTGTTTGTTGTGTGTTGTGTTGGCAGAGGCCTCTTGGGCGGGCGGTTCAACGGAAAGAAAGAGTGAGAAACACACTCTTGATGTGATATTATTCTATATTATGCTTTTAATAGCCTAGAAAATGCATTAGACTTTCTCCAAGACCATAGCTAGTCGAAACTATCGTCATCGGAAGAATACAGCTGCAAAATATTTTCATTATTGTCGTCACTGTTGTGCTGTGTAATGAATGTCCTGTGTTGCGAACCTGCGAAAAAAGACTAGTTTACAAACTTTGTGGATTCCCTATGTTCAAGGCTCAGAAGGTCCACCAAACGCCTACGTAATGAGGTTGACTGGGAGAACTGAAGGCACTGGTGTCTTCAAAGTAGCATGTAATGAAATATTCATATAGAAGGAGAGTCTAAGTTTTGGCTTCAGAATTAGGTTTAATATGTTTATGAGGATATCTCTTTAGGAACTAAGGGACTTATTCGGTACACGTGTAAATAACGTAATGGGGTAGAATGATTCGTAAGGAAATAACGGTCACTCAACTACTCAGGACATTTCTTGCCTTAAGTATAGCATGAAAATTAGATCGCTTGATCTGAAGAGCCTGTTACTGGTTCCTACTCTCAGCCCAGTTAATTTTGCACCAAATTGTCACCCCCAGTTTCTTAAAGTGGTAATAGTTTTAGACCTTATAGACAGTAAGGTAAAGTTTTATCTTCATAAAAATATTTTTTTCGCAAAAAATAAGTAAGCAGGAAGGCAATTAAAACTGGTCGAGAGGAAAACATTCTGTATGTGTTGGTGAGGAAAACGTTTTGTTCAGGAACTGAACGCAACCATTGCAGACCATGGCTATTCACGTTCTAGACGATCTTGGCTGTATTGAAAGTATGTAGACAACACAAAATTTAGCTGAATACTACAAAATTTCGCCTATATATATATATATATATATATTAACTTAACAAGGTACAAACGCAATTTTATATGGGATTTTTCGCAAAGCTGAAGTCTACCGAAAAATGAGCCTCTCATTCGTAAGATGTTTTAATCAGATTTTTGGAAAATACTTCAATGAAAGAAGGCGAAACACTTCTGGAATTTTACTCCGTGTGGACAGGCAGTTTGTTACAGAAATTTCAAAGGAACAAAGTGCCTTCATCTTAAAGAGTCCAGCAGGCGGACAGCTAGTCTCAAAAGTTGAACGTTAGGCCTACGTAACTCTTTATTGGTCGACAAGGCGTGGCATCCTCGATGAACTTAAATCTTGAACATCACTTCTATAAGAACCTCAAACCTTTCAATTTAAATACATGTCTTCCGAAATAAGACCTGGTGGGTCAGAGTCACGAATGGGGAAAGGGCAGGCCATATATTTAAATGCCGTTCAGTCGTGTAGTGTGGGTTTCGTTAGGAGCTCTTCACTTCCGGCTTACACGTGTAAGACCTTTAATAACTGAGTCTGTTACCGGTTTTTGCCGTATGTCGTGCTTGAGGTACAATATTACCGTATGGATACTTTATCACTTAACATTTTTTTGTGTTGTTTCTGCGAATGTGTCTACACTGAAGCGTCTTTCTTGAATCTGCAACCAACATATTCTCCAAGAAAATTGTTTTGTGCTGTCTTTCATCTGAGTGGCGCAGAAAATAATGTAATGGGACACTTTACCCTAGCTCTGTCGTTAACAACCTGAGCCTCTAATGGACCTTATCATTTCAGGAAGAGTAATCTAAATCATGTGAAACATGAACACTGTTAACTGCTGTCGATTAATGGAATCATTCGGAATTGAGAATCTGTGTCTTTAAAAGGCTGGTGCGGACGGTTAACGAGATAAATCTTTTTCATTGGTAAGATAAAAGACCGTTATTTAGTATCTGTGTCACACCATGTCAGATAGTAGGAAGAGGGCAAATTATGATTTGGGGGTGATATTGGAGGAATGACATGCTTTCTTTATTCGGTGATTTTCTGCCAAAGAGTATAAAACCCCTTAATTTCTATTTTACAGTAGATGTCCTTTTCATGATAAGCAGCCTCGGCTGGTTGTCCACTCGAATCTTACCCTGGTTCTGACTGGGTTCTTGGCGCCTACGTGACTCGATTTCCCACACCTCTGCATAATCTCTCACTTTTCAAAACTGGTTCATTTATCTTTGGATACGGAAACAGTATATCCCTCCAAAGTGTTGGTGAATACCTACCAGACTACACGGTATCATAACCCAGAAGACAACAATTATATTCTTCACTACCCTTAGAACCCCAAACATTTCTAGAAACATTCTGAGCCCTGCTCATTGTATCGCGCCTCGAACACAGATTCTGTGACGTTGGTGATCCTATGTGATGTAGGCATGCAGACAGAGGTGTGTGAGGGTTTTCTGGGTCGTGCCTAAACTCAGAGTGATAAAGATTTTGTTCGAAGCATATAGTTAAACTCTGAAGCCCGGCATTGATAAACAATCATATATAGAATTGGAGTTCGTGCCTTTCATAGAACGTAGTTCGTGCCTCACATAGAAACAGTTTGCCTTCGTTTTGAAGGCTGTACATACAGTTGCCGCTAGATTTAATAAAAGTTAATGAAAATCTGAAGAATAGTTTCTTTTTCAGAATTTGTGCATCCATGTAACGCATTTTAAAAATAAACCTCTTATTCAGAACTAAAAATGGAGCAATATTTGTTGTTTTTGCTTGATACACAAAAAATGCTAATAATGTAATATTATATACAAGGCAAACGTAAAATTCAACCTACAACAGGCCAGTACGACCCAGAGGGGAGTAGAGGTATAGCTCTACTCTTTCTTTAAATTCTGCTTGATGAGTTGAGTGGTGAAAACCACACCCTGGCCGTTTTACCCCTGGGAAAGACTCCGTACCCATTGTATAGGAAGCTGGGTGGGCCCCACAGTCGGTTTGGACGGGTGCAGAAAATGTCGCGATGTAATATTATATGGAACAAATTTTTCACGTTTACAGATGGCTTGTCTGCTGTAATGTGGAAAACATTGTCGGTTTTCCCCCGTACAATGCAAGTAGATGTTTAAACTGTTTGTGTGAAGTAACACGAATTGTGGGGTTCTCTTATATGCAGATAATCAGTCTCACTTCCGCCATCGTTGAACGTGTTTCCTACACAACAGCTTAGATTAGGTACAGCGCATCTACGACATGTTTGAGCAGTTCGGAGAAACACCGTCTCTACCAATGGCTTCTGTTGCATTGCATTAAAGTGTATGGGGAGAAGAGAAAGGGCTGGTACAACGGTCCTTACCGACCCCGCAAGAGGGGGAGAGCTTAAGATGTGGTCCCTCAGCACTGTACCAACATCTTCCTGTACGTACTGAAGAAAACCACAAAACCCCCATAACAGGGCTTCTCTACCCAAATTATATTTCAGTACTTAGCCAACAACAAATTATAGGCTTTACACAAGACTGTTTTTGTATGCATGCTTAAACTATATTCATAATAGCATTATTCTCTGTAATATGTTACGATTTAAATTTTGGTAATCATTTGTATGTTGTGTAAATATTAGATCTCACAGAATGATTTTAAAAAATTTTAGAAGAAACCGTGAATGACGAATGAAAAAGGGAAAATGTTAGGATTAAAATTCGCTCTTCTGAAAAGATGCTAGACGTACGTAAACAATACATATATTTCGAAACTAAACTGATAACAGCTAAAATGTTTATAAAGAAAACATTATTTTTGAGAGGTATGCCGGTGAAGGGGAAGTTAAAAACGTTGCTGCTACAGAGAGCGACACAGAACGACTAAGTAATAAAACAGGGCACATGTTAAATGTTGAATGTGCAGAAATGCGTCTGATTTTAAAAACCCTAAAAGTAAAACGTATAAAAGTAAATATTACCAATTTCGAGTCATACCCCTTTGAATAAAGAGAGACCAACTTGATGTCACTTGCTTTATTATTTCATTATTTAGTGCTCAACATGTTTCGGATGTTAATACATCCATCCTCAGAATCTTGCGACTTATATGTTGAGTTATTTCATGGGTTGTATTGATCCGGTGCGATGTGTGTTGGTGTTACGTTGTGGCTTGTCTGTGGTGGTGTGGTATCCGTATTCAGGCTGAGGCACTAGTTACGGTTCCCAGATTACGTGACAATGGTCCAGGATGGTGGTAAGGTTGTCAGCCTTACGTACCGGCCGCTTTTAACCCCCCAGAAAATACTCCTGATACTCATTTCTGTTAGTGGCTGAGTCGACCCCAGGGCCATAGTGCGATCGGAAGGACTATGCCAATGAAAAATTCCAATGACACCATCTGGAATCGAACCAGCGACCTTCCGATTTGTAGCACAGCACCTTCGCCACTGTGCTACTGCAGTTCCTCTCACAGAATCAGTATTACATTAAAACTTTAATATGAAAGTTTAACCAATAGTAGGTAAAATCAAGTTTAAAAAGTCCTTATTAAAATTAATTCTAGTGCACATTCTACTCGTGTTGCAGTTTCTCTGTATGTGGTCTGATGATGCATTATTAAACCCGAAACATGTAGCGTCTTTCTAAGAATGTGTAGTTGTGTAGGACTCATATTGCGATGTTGTTTTGATTGTTCGAAGGGCACAACAGAATGGATTCTGTTAAATTAAAAATAAAATTAAAAACAATTTACGTCCCAAAGTTTTTCCTCTACACTTAATTCACTAGACAACCAGGATTAAAGAGTCCATTGTAGAGTTACCATTAATTTTGCAATATTCTTATATAATAAGGTGGTAACAGTTTATGTATTTTCCGAAATTTTGAAACAGGCTGTAATATAAGTTTAGCTTTTTCAACTCAAAACTGACGCGACATCATCTCGGTACTTGCGCAGGCTTCCTGTGTCTAAAATTGTGACCGTCTCCCTAGGCTGTATAGTCTATGTTGGGTTGTGTGTTCTCCATTTGCCTACCTCATACCGACTCCATTACCCATACATCAGTTGGCTGTGATTTATTCTGAATCCCAATTATTCTTCAGCTTTCATGGATGGAGCACTCTGACCTGTTCCGATTCGTAATTAAATCTCTGCTCCCTTGACATTGGTAGAACTTTTGGAAGAGAGTTCTACTATCCTACAAACTACAATAGATTAAAATGCAAATAAAAGTGGACAAAATTTCTACATAACAGAAAAGTTTGTTAGAGTTGTGCCATTTGTCTTTGAATTCTAATCCAACGGTTTTCCGTAACGGGCATAATACAACAGCGAAGGTATTAAAACACTTGAATTTATTGTAAAAAATTTGTAACATGATGGGCGTTTACTGAGTTTTAATCATATGGGATACACGGTAAATAAAGAACTTCGTACAACCGAATCGTTATTTAGACCACTATTACTAGAGAGTCTTATAATAATAATAATAATAATAATAATAATAATAATAATA
>Ga0123355_10022971_pt1 | contig 10005 bp, 10 predicted proteins | sample TergutEmb28metaG_3_FD_89872 | JGI IMG/M metagenome (GOLD analysis project Ga0123355, IMG submission 89872) | Embiratermes neotenicus P1 segment gut microbial communities from Petit-Saut dam, French Guiana - Emb289 P1 | ecosystem: Host-associated > Arthropoda: Insects > Digestive system > Gut ...
CGAGAATGGCATACGAGTCGTAGGCCACAGCGGCGGCCAGCAAGGCACCAGCACCGATTTCCAGATCGTGCCCGAGCAGCGCGCAGGCGTGGTCGTTCTGACCAATATGGACGGTCTGGACCCAGAAAAACTGGCCACACAGATTCTCCAAATCTTGCTGGGATTGTAGCGCCCGCCTCCGCTGGGATGTCCAACGGGCGCCTCGCCCGCCGAACCGACAGGTCTCGGCGAACATCCACTTCAATGGCCGGTATGGTAGGGATGTCCCTTCAGAATGGTGAACGCCCGGTACAACTGCTCGAGCAGCACAACTCGAGCGAGTTCGTGCGTCAAAGTCATTTTTCCAAACGAGATCACATATTGCGCAGCCGATCGCGACGCTTCGCTGAAACCGTCCGCTCCTCCGATCGCAAATACGAGCGGCAGAGGGTTGCGATCCTGATAGTCCCCCAGAAATTTGGCGAACTGCTCGGAGGAAAATTCTTTGCCCCTGGAATCCATCAACACCAACGTCGACTTCGCCGCCTTCTTGGCTCCGCTCAACTTGGCCAGTAAATCCGCATCATCGCGGGCAGTAATTGCTTCGACCGGAGCGTATCGCGCAATCTTCTTGAGATACTCCGCGGTCAGCGCCGCGATCGCTGCTTCTTTCGTCCTGCCAATCCAGGCGATCCTGAGCTTCACGGACAACCGTCCTGGCTTCGTCCGGATGCGAGCACCACGGTCGCCCCGAATGCAATGCTCTCCCCGTCCAAGTATGGCGCAACGGCCTTGTGCACGTCGGCCTGTATCTGCGCCCACCGATCGGCCGGAACTCGCTCCAGCATTGGACGAAAGGGCACCGAAACCGACTGCGCGTATTCCCACACTTCTTGAACCGGTCCCGGCCAAGTCCACGGCAAGGTCCTGGTCTGCTCTTCGACCTCACTGAAGCCCGCGCTTGCGAGAACCGCCGACAGGCTCCCGGCTTTCGCGAAGCGAAACGGATTGGGCCCGCGCGGCTCCAGCAGCGCCCCGCCGACATGCCGATGCACCACACCCATCATGCTCTGCCAGTAAGGCTGATCAAACGGTCCCCAAACCAAAAAGCAGGCGCGCGCACCCGGGCGCAGAACGCGCCGGACCTCACGCAAGGCCAATTCCGGATCGCGAAAGTACATCACTCCAAACCGCGAGGTGACGAGACCAAAGCTGCCATCGGGAAACGGCAGCGCGTGAGCATTGGACTGCTCAGTTGAGAGGTTCGCGAGCCCGCGATCTCGTGCCCGCGTTGCCGCGATCTCGAGTAACTCTGCGCTGAGATCGAGCGCCGTGACGTGCCCCGCCGGACCAACGCGAGCCGCCAGACTGATCGCCGGTTCGCCAGTCCCGCTCGCCAAATCGAGCACGCGCATTCCCGGTGTGGGTTGGGCATACTCGATCAATGCGTCCGTCACCGGCTGTCCCATGGCCGCCGACTTCGCCTTCCACTTCTCGGATGCCACCAGCCGATGTTGCGATCCCCAACCGGGCTCGGTGACCGGCTTCTCTTGCATAGGAACCAGACTCGACGCGTTGCCATCCCGATCGAAAGGAAGGGAGGAATCCGCCTGTCCGCGAGACCGTGTGCCGGACGGAGGCTCGAACAAACCCAAGATCACGTCTTTGCTTTTTTCCTCTTCTTCACCGCTCGAGGCTTCAAAGCAGCCTTCCGCTTCGCCGGCACGGCTTTCAGATCGCCCGGCTCCAGGTGCTTCGCCGACTTCCACAGCCGCTCCAAATCGTAGAACTTCCGCGCCTTCTCCGAGAAAACGTGCACCACGAAGTCAACGTAGTCGATCAGCACCCACTCGGCCTGGTTGTATCCCTCGACGTTGTTCGGACGGATCCCCGTCACCTTGAGCCGCTGTTCGACCTCGTCCGCAATGGCCTGCACCTGCCGCGGATTTGTCCCGCTGCACAGCACAAAGTAATCGGTAAACGCTCCCGACCCTTTTTCCATTTCCAGGATGCTGAGTTCTTCGGCCTTCTTCTCGAGGCAGGCTTGAATCGCAGCGGAAACTTGCTTCTTCAATTCACTCTTCTTCATTCGCTCGTCAATCTTCTCGCGATCGCTCGAATCCATTGTATCCGAGCCTCGATCAAGGTCTGTTGCGCGCCGCGCGGCGATCAGTTGCCGGATTTCTTGGTATTCGCCGTGGCCAGTTTGCGCAGCTTGGCCATGGTCGCCGCCGAAGGGTCCTTCCGGCTGCTATTTTTCGGCCGACGCTTGCGCTTGGTTACATAGTGGTTTTGAGACATCTGGTTTTCTCCTTCGCGGCGGTTCGGGACGCCTGCCCTGTGTGCTGCTCAATCCTCGAACCTCATCATGTCAGAAAGAGGAGGATTATCTCAACCTTCAATCGCGGTAATGGGTTTGAACTCTAAGGTCGAGGAGGTTGGTCTGAACGGCTCGAACCGACTACGTATGCAAATTGTACAAACCCATCTTCTTGATGTACTCCCCTACGATCGGCTCGACAAAGCGCCCCAGCGGCTTGCCCGCCGCCGCATGTTCCCGGATCGCCGTGGCCGAGGCGGGCTGCTTCAGATCCCCCATCAGATGCAACGTGACTCCCGGGAGGACCAAGTCTCCATCGGCCGCCTGCTTGTCGAACGGTCTGGTCACCTCCGTTCTGGGCCGCAAACTCTCGGGCAGTGCGTTGGCCACGTCGGCCAGCGAGTATCCGGGACGCCCGGCCACGATGAACTCGCACTCCCGAAACAGAGCCTCGGCCTGATGCCAGTTGGCGATATCGGCAAAGGCATCCATCCCAATCAGCAAAAATAACCGGTCATTCGGCTTGAATGACTGCTTCAAACGCCGCACGGTGTCGATCGTGTAGTTCGGCCTCGCCGGCTTCTCCTTGCGGATCGGAGTGGCTTCTTCCGGCGCTTCCAGCAGCGAAGGCACGAACGCCTTCTCGTCGCCTGTGGCCAAGGCCAGCATCGTAAACCGGTGTACAAATGGCGTCAAAGGCTGTTTCTGTTTGTGCGGAGGCGCGTTCGCCGGGACGAACAGAACCCGGTGCAGCTTGCAGCGCTCCAAAGCTGCCCGGGCAAGCGCCAGATGGCCCTTGTGCACCGGATCGAATGTTCCGCCAAACAATCCAATATTCATTCCGTGTGGTAACTCCGCATAGTCTCCAGATTCAAGCCACGAGATGCAAGCCCGAATCCGGCGCCCGCGTCGAGAAGGGGCGCCTTTTTACTGTGGATGCTTGGTGGAAAGATTGTTCCTCTCGAAAAAAGGCTTTTCGGCACTGTCCTGCCGGCTTTTACGCCCGGCTGCGTTGCGGTCGGGTAGCCGAGCGCAGTAGTATCCGGATCCGGGTGGCGGCCGCTCGGCTTCGTCTTCGCGGGGATGGACGAAATGCGTCGGTCCTACACCAGCCGGGTTGATTCCGCTGCTTCCTTGAGAGCTGCTTCGCGCAAGGCCTGCACTTCGTCGGCGATTGCGTACTTCAAATCTTCTATGCCCTTGCCGGTTACCGCCGAAATTTCATACAGCTTCAGCTTCCGCTTCTTGCAGTACTTCTTGAGCGCGGCGAGTTTGTCTTTGTTCACCGCATCCATTTTTGAGGCGACCATGATCATGGGCTTCTCGTTCAGATGGGCGCCGAAGCTGGCGAGTTCGCCCAGGATCACGGTGATGTCTTTGGTGACGTCGTCGCGGCCGCTGGAATCGGAGACGTCGACCAAGTGAACCAGAAGCCGGGTGCGCTCGATGTGGCGGAGGAACTGGGTGCCGAGGCCGGCGCCGGTGTGGGCGCCTTCGATCAGGCCGGGGACGTCGGCGACTACGAAACTGATTTCATCGCGGGCGTCGCCTACGACCACTACCCCAAGATTCGGCTCCAGCGTGGTGAAGGGATAGTCTGCTATTTTCGGCCGCGCTGAGGAGATGCGCGAGATCAGCGTGGACTTGCCGACGTTGGGGTATCCGACCAGGCCGACATCGGCAAGCAGCTTCAGTTCCAGGCGGTAGGTGCGTTGTTCGCCGGGGCGTCCGGCCTCGTGCTCGCGTGGAGCCTGATGGACCGAGGTGGCGAAGCGAGCGTTGCCCCGTCCGCCGCGTCCGCCGCGGGCGATGTTGAAGCGCTGATCCGGCTTTGTGAACTCGAAGACCTTCTCGCCGGTCTCATCGTCGAAGACGATCGTGCCGACGGGGACTTTCAAGAGAACCTCTGCGCCATCGCGGCCGGTTTTGTTGGCGCCTTCGCCGTGGCGTCCGCGTTCGGCTTTGTGCTCGGGATTAAAGCGGAAGTGGACGAGCGTGTTGTGACGCTCGCTCGACTCCATAATAACGTCGCCGCCTTTGCCGCCGTCGCCGCCGGAAGGGCCTCCGCGGGGAACGAATTTCTCGCGCCGGAAGGCCATACAGCCGTTACCGCCGTTGCCGGCCTTGACCAGAATTTTCGCTTCATCGATGAACATGATTCGTCTGTCTATGATCGCGGAATACGGGCCGGAATGTCTAACGGGCTTCGAGACCGGCGTTGATCTGGCTGAGCAGCCAGGTGCTTCGGAACTCGGGATGGATGGTCTCGGCCGCTCCGAGCGCCTTCTAGAAGGCGCTGCGGGATTCTTCGGGACGCTCGAGTCGGCCGAGGATGCCGCCGAGCACCGCCTGTGCCTCCGGCGCGTCTGGCGCCAGCGCCACCGCCGCTTGTGCTTCGGCGAGAGCTTCCTCCGGTTGATGGGCGTTGGCCGCCCGTTGCGCACGCGTCACGTGATTGAGTGCCGAGGCCAGTGGAATGTCGAAGTGTCCGTCGAACACGAAGACACCGTCCTCGATCACTGCGCTGGGGCGAATCCTTTGAAACTGGTCGTAGGGATTCAACGGCCCCGGACCAAACTCATATCCCGAAAGCACTCCGGCGCTGATCAGCACGGTTCCGTCGATACTGGCCGGAACGTCGATGGACGGCTGCAGCCAGACTGAGGCGATGGTAGTGAGAGGCTTGCAGTTCACTCCGTAGTAGGTCGGATTGACCACCACCTGGGCGAAATACGCGAACCAGCAATTCTCGAGGTGGCGCGAGTCGAGATATTTCTTCGTGGCCTTCAGCTGTTGTCCCCAGTCGACGTTGGAGTCGGAGAGGTAGCGGTAGGTTTCCGAGGACCCGCCCCACAATTCGTTGGAGTAGGCGAGGTACGCCGGGAATGTCCGCAACGAGGAGACCATGTTCCAGGCCAGGAGCAGGACGACCACATAGAACCAGCGCGGCTGGCGCTCGATCAGGCGCCACCCCGCCCAGCCGGCGAGAATGACCAGAAACGGATAGACAGGGAGGATGTGGCGGATGCCAATGTTCATGCTCGACGCCATGGCGACGCCGAAGTAGATTGTGGCGGGCACGATGAGAAACACCAGCTCGCGCCAGCGCTCGACCTTGGGGCGGGCCAAGGCCAGCGGAAACAGTGCCAGGAGAAGCATCAATCCCAGAGTGGTTTTGATGGAGAATGCCACCGGGAAATACTGCCATCGGCCGTGTGGATAGACGGTGCCCAGCAAATACGTGTGGCTGAACTCGGCGGTGATTCCGACATCGGCCAAACCGTACAAGTACGGCAGCGGAAGGAGGTGCCAGCGCCCGGCGGTCAGAATCATTTTCCACTGGATTGGGTTCCTCAGCCTCCCCACATACTCGGTGAAGCGGGCCGTCGCGTCTGCACCGGACTTAGGCTGATAGTGGAAACCGTAGGACGCCCACAGGATCGCGACGGCAAGTATTCCGATCGCTGCGAGCGCCAGAAGCAATCGCAAAGACTGCCTGGCCCGACCGACAGGCAAGGGGGCGTCACCGTCGCTACGCGCAATTTCGTAAATGGCGAGCACCAACAAAATGGGAAAAACCAGAATCGCCGAATGCTTGGTCGCGAGCGCCAGGCCCGCAGCCCCGCCGATAACCGCCAACCTGGCGAGAGAGGGCTTGTTTACGTAGCGATAGAAGGCATAGACGGTGGCAAGCAGGAGGCAAGACATTCCGATGTCGGTCGTGACCAACGCACCGTGCGCCAGGAAGTTGGGTTCAACGACAAACAGAGTGAGAGCCAGGAGCGCTGGAATGTCACCGAACATTTCCCGGGCTGCGAGGAAGACCAGCAGTGCCAGGAGCAGGGTCAGCAAGGCGGCCGCCATGCGCGCGCGGAAGATGATGGTTTTCGCATCGTTGGAATACACAAACTGCGCCGCCGTCAGGAAGTCTTGTTCCTTGGAAAATATGCCGGGGTGCGGCGGAACCTTCAATGTCAGCCGAAAAAGCGGCAAGGCGGCTAGAAGCTTGACCAGTGGCGGGTGTTCGGGATTGACCCCGAAATTTGCGTTCTTCCAGTAGGTGTAGCCGGCGAAGATGTGGCAGGCTTCGTCCCAGGTCTGGGATTGGCGGCGCGCAGAGAGGACTAACTCCAGGCAGAGAATCAGCAGCAGAGAAGCTGCGACTGCAGTCCGCAGGTTGCGCGAAAGCGAGTCGGCGGGAAGCACGGGGCAGTGTACTCATCACACTGCCCGTTGTCTAGAAGCGAAGTGCCAGGCTTACTTCGCTTCCACGGGTTCGACCATCACGAACTTGCCCATGGAACCCTTGTCCATGAACTTGATGCGGCCGGTGATCTTGGCGAAGAGGGTGTCGTCTTTGCCGCGGCCGACGTTGAGGCCCGGCTTTACGCGGGTGCCGCGCTGGCGGACGATGATGGTGCCGCCGGGAACCATCTGCCCGCCGAATGCTTTAAAACCAAGCCGCTGGGAATTCGAGTCGCGGCCGTTGCGTGATGTGCCTTGTCCTTTTTTGTGCGCCATATGAAATCCTTCAGTTGGCCGGTGGCCAGGTTATCAGGTGCGAGGGCGGGGCGCCCCCGCGAGAGCCGGCGAGACGCCGGCTATCTATCTCTTCTTGTCTTGCCTGCCGTCTTCTTGGTGGTCTTCCTCGAAGCTGCCTTCTTGCGGGGCGTCGCTTGGTTTGCTTCTGCTTCGGGTTCGTGGGCTTCGGCTTCGCCAGCCTCTACCTTTTTCGGCTTGGCTTCCTTCTTTGGCAGTTCGGGGGCTTTAAAGCTTTGTCCGCCGAAGGCAATCTCGGCGATGCGGACAGAGGTGAAAGCCTGACGATGGCCGCGTAGCTTTTTGTACTGCTTCTTGCGCTTGTAGTGGAAGACGAGCACTTTCGCGCCACGACCTTCACCCACAACCTCGCCGACAACGCGCGCGTCGGAGTGAGTACCGACCTGGCCTTCTTCGCCGGACACGGCAACGACGGGGAATTCGACCTGGCCGTCGTCGGTGCCGGTACCGACCTTCTCGATTCGAATTACATCGCCGGGCGCTACCCGGTACTGCTTCCCACCAGCGCGGATCACCGCGTACATACGTCTGCCTCCGTCAAGATGTCGTTGAAATCAGCTCGCTGAATGAGTCTCGAGCGGAACTTACCATGCGAATCCCCGGGGGCGCACACCAGCGCTTCCGCGGGACCAGCTGATTTCCTGTGCTTGCTGTGTTTCCGCCACGGCGCTCCAGCAGCCAAGGCAGGCGTCCCCAGAACGGGTCGGCGAGTACAGTCAAACTTGATTATTTTATCGTGGGGTGTGGAACGAGGTCAAACTTCTCGGACCGCGCGGGGTCACAGGGCTGAGGGCTTAGGAACTGCAGGGCTAGAACCAGCTCGTACGGTCATGCTCTAGGCGTTGGGCGTCGAGAGGCCTGCGCATTTGCGGTTCAGTTGCCGCCAGCAAATGCACGGGTCGTTGGCTCCGCCGGAGAACAGATGACTAGGGATTATGGCTGACCCCTGGTCGCTGATCCGAGCGCCAGCTTTTTAGTAAGAGATCCAGAAGAAATATGCGGTCATTCCTGCTCCCACTAGCACCACGAAATTTCGGATCCAGGATTGCGGCATCTTCATGGCGTAGTGCGCGCCGAGATAACCTCCGGCGATTGCACCCACAATCATGATACCGCCGTGCTTCCAATAGACGACTCGGGAGACGATGAAGGTAATGACGGCCACGCCGTTGATGACGAATCCCATGACGCTCTTGAGGGCGTTCATGGCGTGCATATCAGTCATCCCGAGAGCAGCCAGCATAGCGAGCATCACGATGCCCATGCCGCCGCCAAAGTAACCTCCGTAGATGCCCACACACAGTTGAAAAACAGTGGCGGCCACCAGAGCACCGCTGGTTGCGCCGTGCTCGAGGACGGATTGACCGCGGGCCAGCTTCTTGCCAAAGGCGAACAACAATGTCGCCCCCAGGGTCAGCCAGGGCAGTAGGTGCATGAACGTGCGGGCTGGAGTTTTGAGCAGCAGGATGGCGCCGATCAGACCGCCCACCAAACTCGCGGTCAGCAGCGGGATCATGATGCGGCGAGCCACCTCCAGCCGCTTGCGATAAGCGCCGCCGCTGGCGGCAGCGCCGCTCCAGAGGGCGATGGTGTTGGTGGCGTTCGCGGGAATCGGGGGGACGCCTGTGAACAAGAGTGCGGGGAAGGCGATGAAGCTGCCGCCTCCGGCGACGGAGTTCAGTGCCCCGCCCAGCGCGCCTGCACCGAAAAGGAAGATGATGGTCGCAAGAGTCAAGCTGTTAGATTTAACAGAAACGCGGCAGGATCGCCAACCGAACAGAGAGCGCCGGGCTCTCGGGATTTTTGTGGATCAAAACCGATTCTTGAGCACGCATCCGTGAAAATCCCCGGAAATCTGTGGCGTTGACGAAAACCAGGAGTTATCCGCCACGATCGACACGAAATTTTACAAATCAAAAAGCCAATATTCTTGGGTTTCATCCGTCATCATTTAGGAAGGCCCTGGAAGCCAGGTTTCGAGCTGGGACGGGTTAGGGGTGCAATCCCAAGCAGCTGCGCCGCTCTTGCCGAAACCTGTCTCGCGCATGAGGGTTATATCGAGAGTGGGGATTTTCTATGCTGAACCGATTTGCCATTTTCCTGACGGTTTTGTTGTGCAGTCTCACCTGGGGACAAACCCAGAATTCCGGTACGAGTTCCGCGCCATCCCGGCAGGATTCGATGCCCGGGATGGACATGTCGGGAGCACATCATGACATGTCGAACCCCAAAGATATGTCGATGGGCGACAAAGCCGACAGCGATGCTGGCGCGCACGTCATGCATTCCATGGAAGGCCACATGGATATGGGGCCGCATATGAAGATGACAGCACTGCGGCAGGGCAGGCCCGGCGACGCGGCGCGGGCACAGCTTGTGGTCGACGCCGCCCGAAAGGCTGCAGAAAAATATATGGATTACCACACCGCGCTGGCTGATGGGTTCCAGATTTTTCTTCCCAACGTTCCCCAGAAGATGTACCACTTCACGAATTATCAATATGCCCGCGAGGCTTCCTGGCAGTTCAATCCTGAGCATCCCACGTCGCTGCTGTATGAGAAGCAGGGCAACGATTACAAGTTGATCGGCGTGATGTATACCGCACCCAAGCGACTGACCGAAGACCAACTCGACGAGCGCATTCCCTTGAGCGTGGCGCAGTGGCACGAGCACGTGAATTTCTGCCGGCCCCCGGCGAATATGGCGACCTCGGAGACAATGGACCAGTTGCTCGGCCCGAATGCGCAGTTCGGACTGAAGGGGTCGATCCATACACAGGAGGCTTGCGAGGCGGCGGGAGGAACGTTCCTGCCGGTGATCTTCAACTGGATGGTGCACGTCTATCCCTTCGAGAAAGATCAGGCAGCGATCTGGTCGGTGGACCGGCAGCACGGCGACGCCGACTGATACATCGATACATTTCGATATATTCCCTTCTCTATGTCTCCCCTTCGCGGGCGCATCCAGTGCGCCCGCGTTTTGTTTAATCCTCACAAAACAATGACATTGTGTTCGCAAAACTCGCCAACTTCGAGCACAAAGTTTTGCTACCCGAGGGAATCTCACCTCGTCCAATAGAAGGTGAAGGCGAATAAGAAAATTTCTGAAACTTTATGCGGAGTAAATGCGTTTGTTCGAGAGAGGGA
>Ga0123355_10022973_pt1 | contig 10005 bp, 8 predicted proteins | sample TergutEmb28metaG_3_FD_89872 | JGI IMG/M metagenome (GOLD analysis project Ga0123355, IMG submission 89872) | Embiratermes neotenicus P1 segment gut microbial communities from Petit-Saut dam, French Guiana - Emb289 P1 | ecosystem: Host-associated > Arthropoda: Insects > Digestive system > Gut ...
AATGAAAAGAAAAAAAAGAAGAGTAAAGAAAAAAGGACAAGGGAAATTTAGAGGCGGGGGGGGGGGTTGGGGGGGGGGGGGGGGGGGGGGGGGGGGAGGTATATAGAGGGGGGGGGGGGGGGGGGGAGTTGCAATGAAATTCAAATGGAAACTATCAAATTCAGAATGGAATGTCAGGACTGTGACTGTGTCTCACGCAACCCAGCATGGCTCTATAGTATCAGAACAGAATTCTAATAACATGCAAGAAATAATTAAAGCAAAACAGAATCTGAATTTACCAGAATTAAATCTGAACAAAAAGAACACGAATCATATGCAAAACCGTGGGGTGACAGCAGTTCTGGCATCACTCACAAAATCATTATTTTCATTGTCCCTTTACTTATAACATTCATTTCAAAGTGTCATCTTACCTTACAAAGCATTCAATCACTTTCACACTCTAACAGTCAAAGAATACTTTTAATTAGCACACCAACAAATGCACATACATAACATTTTTTACCTTAAAACATTTAATGTAAAAAATTTTATGTATGTGCATTTGTTGGTGTGCTAATTAAGTGACTCTACAAAATGCACGGTGCAACGATAAAGATAGTCAAAGAATACATTGCCATTTGGGATTTATCCTGAAACTACAAACAATTAAAAAAGGCCATATAACTTATATATTTTATTTTAAATTTTCCACATGCATCTGCAGGAATGAAGTCAGAAACATTACAGTCCTAGCTCTTACAAATGTAGCATAATTTCAGAGCTTTAAAAATAATGAGAACAGTAAGAAGCACCATCACCCAAATTAATGATGCCTTAAAAAATTTAATACAACCACCCAGCCTCCTATTCCTTGGGTGCCAGGGACCCCTTCCCTGAAGGAAAAGGCGACAGGGTATTAAGCTAACTACTCACACCCATCTACTGCTAAAGTTCAGAATGAGTGGAGCTATTACCTCCTCTTCCTTCATGACAAGTACGGGGAAAACCTCACTTTAAATTACCATAAAATTCTGCTTGCACTTTCAGAATATATAATTTTATCTTAATCAAAAACTAAAACAATATGAGGGAACACAACAAACTTGTTAACACGTGTCTTCATACAAGCCAACCGAATTCAATAATTCCTGAGAATTACAAAACCTTTCAAATGCAGTAAAGAAACACATGACATGCAAAAATTAATCTATTCTATGAATTAAGCTAAGCTAAGCATAAGATATTTTAAAACTCACATTTTTCCAATCCTATATATTAGGTTTTGCAAATGGAGAAGAGAAATAAATCATACTGAAGTACTCTAACAGTAAGTACTAATGATATATCTACAGTAATTAAATCAGGCAAAAACACCATTCACAATCCAGTCAAGTACCTAGCTACAATTCATTAAATTCCAATTTTCAATTTTCACAATATAAATCAGAGCATTTTCACTTGAGGACTGAGTAACTGATAAAAGTTAAATGATTTGACTGTCACTGACTGCATTACATTTTGCATATAACTTACAGTACACACAAAGGCATATCCCAAAGTAACCAAACTCACCATTAGGGCAGATTAAGAGCCGGTATTACAGCTTCTTACCATTAGATGCCACAGTATCACTAACTTCCAAGTTGGTCTAGTGAGTTTTGCAGCCATACCCCTCTATGCTGCTTCTCAAAGAATTTATATTAAGTTTTGCTTCAAACTCAGGAACATAGATTGGAAAAGTACAAAATGTTCAGAACAGCTTGCAGTGCCAATGCCAATGGGAATAATACAGACTTTTGAGTAGTAAGTCAATTCAAACATGGGCAGCATCAGTTGATGACTGTGAGCATTCATGTTGTCTGTCCACAGGTTAAAAAGGCAAAAAGGTGGAGGAACTTTTCAAAATTGCCAACAAAGAATGACGTTTGCAAAACTGTCAACAAAGACTGAAAAAGTACCATTTCAGAGATCACTGACAGGTTAAGTCCCTCACATGGAACATGCCAGTCGATTTCTATGGGAAGATTTGAATGTGTGGCAGATCTCTGCCAAGTTTGTGCATTGGTTGCTCCTAAACAAGGACAAGCGGAAGAAATTTTTGGCCATAAAAAACAAAGACTTGGTCCTCTACCACCCTTCTTACTTGGCAGATTTGGCCACTTGTGATTTCTTCTTGTTTATAAGAATAAAATCGCAGCTACTAGGGGCATGATTTCTGAGATGGCCCTGAAATATGGGACAAATCAATGACCATCCCACATGTGATTCCACGAAGTCAGTCATATAACTACTTGCAAGGATGGCAGAAATAATGAACCCGTTGCATAAACTCAGAAGTGGGACTATTCTGAAGGAGAGAGCAATGACCAATAACAAAAGTCAGCATACATTTTGTTATCGACTCAGTCTGGAAACTTCTGGATATACCCTCGTGAAACCCCCTCTGTATTTCGTCTTTAATTATATACTATAATGACCTGTCAGTCTGCTAAAAGTAAGATATTTATAAATAAAGTGTGCGATACAGAACACCCTTTTTGAACAGTCTGTTTTGTAACAGGCTATATGTGTCACAGCTATCATCTCTAACCCTTTGTTTGCTTATTAACATTTGTGTGCATGAATATAATGTCTGTTTGGATCCTGTTAAGTAATGACAGAAGCCTCTATCAGTCACTATATCACAAAACTCACTTCCATCTACCCTGTCAAAAACATTTTCAGTGTCAATGAACCTAATACAAGCATGTACACTATAAGTTCTGCTTTCTCATTGGGTCATGATTAAACTTATAAAAGTGTGACAATACACCTTTACTACAACAGATAAAATGTGGCTTATAATGATAACTTCATTATAACAAAGCTTATCATCAGCACCACCCATTTATCAAAATTATGTATCCAACAAAATTCCACATAAGACAAGGTCATTTTTCTGGCACTTTGCTTCATTAGGAGTGATCCTAACTAGCTGTTACTTCTTTCCATAAACCTTTACATGGGCTGTACCTGCAGGTTTATTTACAGGTAGTTGTCGCTAACAGTACACTCAGCTGAGCCTCTGGGCTTATTCCTTGCCTAGCAGAAGAAAGTTCACGTTTCAGGATTTTGTTCCTGTTATGTCTGAATACAGAATTTATTTGAAGTGAAGCACAAATGCTGGGTAATAATATGAAATACAAGGGACATATATATTCATTTCAGCTCCCTCCCTTCATCCGTAAGGCTGTAGGTAAGATGTTAGATAATGCCCAGAAACAGGACAATACTACATGCTACGTAGCATCTGGGATTAGTAATGGTAATATTACACAACCTACTACTGAAACAAGCACTCAAGTCAATACATTAACAATAGTTTGAGACAAAATTACATACAAAACTGTAAACAAATATATAAATTCTGCACTCCACTATATCAGAACTACTGATAAAATGAATAACAACTTACTTGCTCCAAACCACCAGAATTTCCAACTTCACGTAGATGGTTATTCATGAGATCTTTAGGAGTCTCAGAAGTATCTCGTGCAAACATGAGCATTGCAAATAGCGGTACACCATCCGATCCACTGGAGCTTCCTCGATGCAATTCCATAGCACACTGTAACATGTGGAGTTTCACAGCCTCCACCACATGTAGGTCTAATGTAGGATCAGAATTGAGCAGTGTGGCCAAGGTTTCTTCTCTGTCGCCATTTGTTGATGATAAGAGGGATGCCTGTACAGATGATATGACAGATCTGTACTGTTAACATGGATAGCTGATATTCAAGTTTACATACCTATAATGCAATCTTACCACATTGTCCAAGTTGCGAAGACAAACTCCCATGCCATGCAGTATATTGTTTCCTTGGTATGGCAGCCGACCAGCAAATGTCCAGTCTTCCAACCAACCACAGCCCTCATTGCTGAGGGCATGGGATAGATACTGGAAAGTCTTTTCACCACTAAGAACATGAAGTCCCTGGGCCAAGGTTTGGAAGATGGCAGCACGTACACCACAGTAGTTATCCCCTCGGACCCGGCGTAAATGTTGGAGACCCAAAAGCGTAGGGATCTTTGAATAGCCCTGCATTAAAAATGAAATGCTTTCTTGTTTTTTTGAGTTCATATATTCTCCCGTCACACATACATGAAACAGAAACTCCATCTTCCCACACTTCTTACAGGATTGCTATGAACAGTGAAAAATCATAAAGAGTCTCATTCCCATTAAAGAATATAAGGTTTCCCAAAGACATAACAGAACTCTGGTATCACTGGCACAAGCAAGTTCCAGTTTCAGATGAAAGCTTAAATATTAACATTTGTATGTCAGATGTGAGAACTTTTCACGACACTACTGCCACTTTTTGCCTTTATCTTCATCGACACTGTCGAACAAAAGGTATGTTCTCCATCATACAAGTCAGACATTATGTCAGGATGACATTTATGCAAGTAAATAAAGCAGATCATCAAAGTTAACTGAGAAGTGACATAAGAAGAGTTAAGATGCATTATTAGTTTATGCTCTTAAGCTCATGAAAAAGTAAGCATTTATCCATCTTGAAATTCTTCAAACCCCATTTTAAATATAAATTCACAACCGTAGAAGACTACTCTTAGTATTCCACCACAATCAGAACATCGAATTTTGTAACAAGTATGAGTTTCTGCACTGAAATTTAAAGCGTATGATGTGCGCTTTCTTTAAATCTTTCCATGTGTAAAGGAATGCCAAAAGAATTGATGCCATAACACTAATATAATTTATGAAATAATTTACTTTAATGTAGAAATTCAACTAATATGCATTCCCACTATTTGATATGTGTAATAAAACCACAATGATCAAGATGGCTCAAGTGCATATGCTTGTACCTTGTATTTGGGCAGTACTTAGTTAAAATTTTAGCCAGAAAACGTATGTGTTTTTCTTCTGTCCCCTTAGTTTAACACTTGAAAAGCAAAAAGCAGTGGAAGACACAGCAAAGAGGGATGAACAGGCAAAAAAGAGACAAGGCCTCTAGCAGCAGTGTTACATTGTCCCCTTCTGCATACTAAACCAGTATTGTGTAACAGGAAGTTGGCAGTACTTACTTTCAGAGTGTACACGTTTGAAACAAAAAACAGTATGAAATATTTTGGATGATACACAAGGTAAGCAAGGAGCTAATTAGATTGCTTCCTGTCCAGAAACCTGAATACGTGCCATACCTAATGGAGCAAATGATCCAGTTTTATACTCTGACAACTACCTATGCCAAAATCACAATTGTATAGTAGTATGCATGTTACTCAACTCTATTTTAAAAAGCAAGTCTCTCAAAAGGGTAGAAATGAAATTTCTGGAAGTTGAAAATATTCACACAGAGTGTGACTCCATAAAATAAACAACTGACACTGCAATGCAAAACAAAACAGTGTTGACAACATGTGACTGGCATAATGAAGCATCTCTGGCAAACATGAAGTGTGGGCCACACTTCATCAATCAATTAACATTCATGGCTTTCAAGGATTATAAAAAATAGAGGAAAACTGTGAAGGCAAACACCAATCAAGCTTTGTATGGCTTCAAGCTGAACTGGAAGAATATTCAGTGCATTCAGCTCAAGAAAAGTAATGCAAAGGAACTGTTGTACAATCCATGGCATAATGTTGAAGAAAATTCATCATATATTTTTTTCATGAACTGCAATTGCTTGAAATTGTGTTTTTGTTCCAAATTACCTGCAGTATTGTTTTTGCTTTCTTCGTGTTCCCCTGCCATTCCTGGGCAGCATACTCAGACACATTCACCCTCTGACCAACATTTTCTAATGTTGGAGGAACAGCATATGTAGACAGAGAAAGGGGATTTTCGTTGCCTGGTGTTGACAGTTCACTTGGGTTGCTACTGCTCTGTGCTGACACAGCTGCTTCATCCCAACATCTGAAAAAGTATTTCTCTTCCTTTTACACACTATCCACATATTTCATGGTCCTTCCTTACACCTCAATTCTAATCATGTCATTTGACTTTACAGAATCTTAGCAACTGAAAGCATTATTAAATAAATTAAGTATATAAAAAGAAAAAAAATCTCATTCTTGGAGACTACTGTGTCTCCAAACAGAATCTGTGAGAATGAGACAACTACTATTTAAAAGCAACCAAATGTCACAACACTCAATATCTGCTACAACAGCTGGGGCAGACAGTAGTGCAAAGAGCTGGGTTACTGCTCCTTGCCAGAAGGTATCTGCCTGGATGCAGACTGAAAATGAATGTAAGATAACTGTTCTTGTATGCAAGACACATATGACAATGGATCTATTTCTCATTCATACCAGAGCAGAATTCCAGTTACCCTTGAAATATTCCTAAAATGATCAAAGTATTCAATTCTCCTATGTCAAGGATGCTACCCACTACTTTATACATTGCATTTATTGCATCAAAATTCATGGGTGCAATAAAACGTCTAATGGATACAAGCTTGTAACTAACTGAAAATGAATAACACAGAAAGAGTGAACAAAATATTGCTGGGGAGAAAGGTGAGCAGTACATACTGGAAATTGTATTAGAAAAAACTAGGAGTAGAAACACTGTTTCAACAAGGAATACAGGACCACAATTTATTATGGAATATGGTAAAATGAGATAGTAGACAGAAGGAATCCTGTTTATACTTGGTACCTAGTAAATGGAAGTTTTGTCTGTGATTCTAGTAGTTGGTAATGTAAAATTAAATATGGCACATAATGACGGAAACAAAACAGAGCATGAACAGTGGAGGTGACCCTGTGAAGAAGCAATTATGAGGCAAGTGCCTGTAATATAACTCACGGGTGAGTAACATTACGATCACTTTCTGCACGTCCTGTAACAGGTGCTGTGGCATCCCATTCCATGCAACCTGATTCTTCTGAACTCCAGCATGCCCAGGCTTTTACCTCCGAGTCACTTGCCATTTGTGATGTGCATGAATCCAACATTTTACTGCCACTTTCAAAGCCACTACTGCTTTCCACTTTTGAAGATCTGTGTATAGAAAGTACATAATGTAAGACAACATTTTATCATGTTTTTTTTTGCACAAAAAGCCTTGATGATAAAACCTGCAAGAAAACACTTTCAGACATGTTTACAATGTACAGTGGGGTATGCTAGAACAAACGTAATTGATTCTAGAACCTCGTTCGTTATACCAGCATCTGTTCATTCTAGCATCCATTGAAATATATGTATTAGGGGTAATCTGTTCCAGGCACACAGCCTAGAGCAAAATTACCATCCAACACAATTGTTTAAACAGGAAAAATACAAAATCACTTTCTTGCTTGGAAATTATCTTTCTTAATGTCTAAGTTAATTAGCTTTCTCACTCTACTTTGCCAGCTCATGGCTAAAATTATATAGCAGAATAATTAAAAAAAATGTTTTCACTGCTAAAGGCACTAATAAGCAGATAACTGAACTAAACTGATAACTGAACCTTACAAACGATTACAAAGATGATGACTGATACTCTAATCAAAGTGAGAAGGCCTGACATGTCATGTGCACGTGCGTGCTACGTTGGCCGATATTATCCCTCCGTGTTCATTGCAGCATCCTGATTTATTGATAAAAACTGTTTTTTGTAGCATTCATTTGTTGCATTTTTAAAACTGTAAAGGTGGGTATCTGACACCTAGTACAGTTTTAATATCTTTTTAATGTTTCTGAAAAAGGCCAGATGATGGCTTAATTTAGCCCACACATGTAGCCTGATATACCTTGTATTATATGTCCTGTACAACTGACTTTTTAAAATACATGTGAAAACTGGTAACATAACAAAGATGTGTCACCTCAAAATAAACGAAATATTTACCCTCATGAGAGTTGCGGATAAAGAAATGTTTCATCAATCACAGAAACCATTTCTCTTACAAGTTGCTCGCAGTAACAGTAATGGAACAACTGATTATCCAATGACTAATGGTGGAATTGTGTTGGTATCATTAACATTGGAGGCTACCAGAACCATTATTCTCTCTGTGGAATTCTTTCCACTAATGCAAAGAAGCTCCTTTAAAACTCATGTCTGCATATGTGCAAGCCTGAAGGACAGCCCAGTCTCATCAGCAAAATAAATGTTGTTATGCTGGTAATCCTCAGCAAGCATGAGCACACATTTCTTCCTACATTCTTCCACATCCATGAGTCATATTTTAGGACTCTTTCTTCAACACAGCATCATGTGGCTGCTTGAAACTGTTGATCCAGCCATCATAGGCTCTGAAATCTTTATAGATCAACTTCGTAGCAATGTGTATACCCTTTTGTCTTGCCACAGAATCTGCTGTCCTGTAGTTACCATAGACTGTAACTACAGAACAGCTGCAACACTTTATACCTGATATGTTTCAGGTATATAATTCTATAATTGTACAAAGTTGATTACTACTACTAACAACAACAACAACAACAACACATAGTGCTGCTGCTGTTGCCACCACTGCTGTTTTACTACTACTACTACTACTACTACCACCACCACCACCACCACCACCACCACCACCACCACTACCACCACCACCACCAAGAATACTACTGCCAATCATAGTTATTATGATTCTCAACCAGTAAGTGAAATTTAAAGACTGTTCATGTCTGAGAAGGCAGTAATAACAACACTGCTGGCTTAAGAACATTTATAGCAAATTGGAACACAAACAGACATCTTTCTGCAAAATAGTATGCAAACTATCAGTTACTATTCACACACCTTTCCGTGTTAGAACTGGCAGTGAAACTGCAGCTCAAGATCATGTTCTCTAGCTCATCGGATGTGTTACATAGAGTGGAACTCAGCTCTGCCTCTAGGTCCATTTCCAGCGTGTTCACAGCAACTATTGCAATACCACCTTCTTCTTCAATTTCAGGATACTCGACCAGGTCCACCTCATCCCATTCCAATTTTGCCATTAATTCATCCTCACTTGGAGTTGGTGCCAGTTTAGACTGGTCAATACTATGCGACCTTAACACTTGTATTGCTGCTGCTGAAGATCCCTCTTCCAGAACAAAATGTCCTGATGGCTGTTCTGCATAACTTGAAACATACACCTGGCATTAAAAATTAAAGAGACATGAATTATTTGTTCTTTGCTAATTCAAGATTCATATTTCAACCATAACAGAAACAGTTTTTATAATACTCTACACAGCTTAGTCACTGTAGTGACTGACTACGAAGTTTAGTCACTGTATGGACATGCCTGGATGAACAGGGTTCAAGAATTTTTGTTTCCACTACCACTTACAGATCAACTGTGGGACCCACCCAACCTCCCAACAATGAGTACAAGGTGCCGTTTCTCCAGGGTCAAAGAGGTCAAAGCATGAAAAAGACTGCTCATCTTCACCCAGGGCTAAGGTTAAGAATTTATAAGGATCAGTGATGGAAAGTTTGTCCAGCTGAGCAGTGACACACTTTACAAGAGGGACATTCCTCCATAAAGTGTGTGTTCTCTAACATGATATTTTAAATACATAAACCTATAGGTGATGTTTTCTCACACCATTACAAAGAAACAACTTAAATGTCATTCCTGACAACATGCAACTTGTCCAAGCTACAATTACAGTTTCTTGCAGGTAAACAACCTATTATACTTACAGTTCTTCTTACCAAGTATGTGACAATTTCCCACTTACCTTCACAACCAGTCCTTTAACCAGTTTGATAAATTCCATATTCCATGCATTAATTACATGCATATAATGTATTAAAGACCAACAAATGCAATTTAATTTTATTGATATATTTTATTGTATTACGAGGGGAATTCAAAAAGTAAAGGCAATTTTCAAATTACGCGGTAACCGGGACAGAGAGGAGCTGGCGCATTGCGCAGTATTGACAACGTCTGTTGAGGAGTTCAGCCATTTGCAGTACAGCGCTCTGCCTTCAGTCGAGAGGCAGCAACGAGGGCGAAAACATGGACGCTCCTTTGCAAGATTGCACCATCGAAGAGCAACGTGGCGTAGTG
>Ga0123355_10022975_pt1 | contig 10005 bp, 11 predicted proteins | sample TergutEmb28metaG_3_FD_89872 | JGI IMG/M metagenome (GOLD analysis project Ga0123355, IMG submission 89872) | Embiratermes neotenicus P1 segment gut microbial communities from Petit-Saut dam, French Guiana - Emb289 P1 | ecosystem: Host-associated > Arthropoda: Insects > Digestive system > Gut ...
GTGACGGAGTTTTGTATCACAAAAGCGAAGAGGACGAAAAAAGTGGTCAATGCACCGCCTAAAAGGCTGCCGGAGACAGTGACGGATGTGAAGGTGGCGATGATATAGACAAAAGCGTAAAGCAAAATATACTTATTAGCGGGGGAGTAGTGCAGTTTTCGATTTTTGTCGCACCCGAAGGCAAGGATGAGCGATATGGCGTTTGCAAGCACAAGAGCCAGCACAGCCATGGTCGGCAATATCGGAGCCAGAGCGATCACCGCAAATCCCCAGATAAACGGCATGGCGAAAATACTGTTGCGCAGCAGCTTGTTGAGCCGTAGTTTCTCAAAAGCGGAGTTCAAACCCCCATGGAATCTCAGCCACATGCGTGCAAAAATGCTGGATTCAGACACAGCCTCACCTCTGCCGGCGGAGAGGAAACTACCGATAACGCGGCTTTGTTTCCACTGTGCGCTGAACAGTGCGTATATCGCGGCAATCGACCTGAAAAGCAGACTGTCTTTAATTAATTGTTGCATTATGATAAAGCCCCTTCTTCACTGAGCGGATTTTACTAAGTTTTACGTATTTTACCCTATTATACAAAAATTTTCAATAGACTTCAAAAGGTAGATTTTTAATTATGCGAATACTCATCGTTGGAAACGGAAAAGTTGGATACACATTGGCAGAGAGTTTGGCATCAGAAAAGCATGATATCACAGTGATAGATAAAGACTATGATGCGTTAAGCTCAGCGGCGGAACGGCTGGATGTTATGCATTTAAAGGGCAATGGTGCGTCAATAAGCACATTGAAGCAAGCCGGCGCGGAAAATGCCGGCATTGTAATCGCCGTGACGATGAGTGATGAAGTGAACATGCTCTGCTGCCTGACTGCGAAAAAGCTTGGGGCGAAACACACCATCGCGCGTATACGCGACCCGGAGTATGTACGGGACGTCAGTATGTTTAAGCGTCAGCTGGATATTGACCTTGTAATCAACCCAGAGCGGAGTACGGCAGCTGAAATTATGCGGCTGCTAAGATTCCCGGCAGCGGTGGAGATAGACACGTTCAGCGGCGGACAGATTGAGCTTGTCGGACTGCGTGTGATAAAAGATGATTTTATATGCGGGATGTCAATTAAAGAACTGCGGAAAAAGACAAAAGCGGAGATATTAATATGTATTGTTGAGCGCGGCGGAAACGTACACATTCCGCGCGGGGATTTTGTTATTGAATCGGGCGACTTGGTATTTGTCGCCGGGATGTATACAGATATCACTAAATTTTTCCGTGCAATCGGCCGTACGACAAGTATGGCGGAAAACGTGATGATCTTGGGCGGCGGGAAAACCGCATATTATCTGGCGGCGCAGGCGCACAGAGTGGGCATAAAGTCAGTGATTATTGAGGTTGACGAAGCAAAATGCGCCCGCCTTGCAGAGGGGCTGCCCCATGCAACAGTGATCAACGGTGATGGGATGGAGCAGGAACTGCTGGAGTCTGAAAACATTCGTGGGATGGACGCGTTTGCCGCGCTGACACGAAGTGACGAGGAAAATTTGATCATCTCTCTGTTTGCAAATCAATGCGGTGTCCGCAAAGTGGTGGCGAAAGCGGATAGGCAGAATTACGCACCTTTTGTTAAAAGTCTGGGTGTGGAAAGCGTGATTTCACCCAAAGAGATTACCGTGAACCATATTCTGCATTTTGTCAGGGGGCTGACCGGTTCGCGCGGCGGGTCAGTCAAGGCTCTGTATCGTTTGCTTGACGGCAGGGTTGAGGCACTTGAATTTGTTGTAAGCCGTGATATGCGAGGATTTGGTGAAAAAATTAAAGATCTGCCGATCAAAAGCGGCGTTGTGATAGCGGCCATCTCCCACAGCGGGAAGAGCATTGTACCGGATGGACATACAGTGCTTAAAGAGGGAGACAATGTTGTGGTCGTGACGGTACACCCGGGTTTTGACGAGCTAAACGATATTTTTGAACGGCAGTGAGGAAAAAGAAAAATGAATTACCGGCTTATTCTATTGACGTTAGGGCGTATATTGATTTTAGCTGCCGCCGCGATGATCCCGTCGCTTGTTGTCGCATTTCTGTACAATGATGGGGCGCAGTTTTCTTTTATTATTTCTATCGCCGCGCTGTTTGCGGCAGGGGCTATACCGCTTGTTCTGTTCAAAGGCAGCAGGGGAGCGATGCACCCGAGAGAAGGGTTTGTCGCCGTTGCGCTGTGTTGGATTGCCATATCACTTTTCGGCGCGTTGCCGCCGTTTATTTCAGGGACGATACCGAATTTTATTGACGCGCTGTTTGAAATGACCGCCGGATTCACGACCACCGGCGCAACTATTCTACCGACGGTGGAGAGCTTGCCGCGCAGCATTATTTTCTGGCGCGGGTTTTCACAATGGGTTGGCGGCATGGGTGTGCTGATGCTGACGTTGATCATCATGCCTTCCGGCGATCGGGGGGCACAGAACATCATACGCGCGGAATCCACCGGCCCCGCGTCTGAGCGCATTGTCCCGCGTATCAGGAAATCAGTGGCGATACTGTTTGCAATTTACCTGACACTGACCGTTGTGCAGACCATCATGCTGCTTTTCGGCGGGTTGAGCCTTTATGACGCGTTACTGCACGCATTCACCACGGCGGGCACCGGCGGGTTTTCCAGCAGGGACGCGAGCATTGGGGCGTTTCATAGCGTGTACATAGAATACACGGTGGGCGTGTTCATGATTTTATTCAGCCTGAACTACGGGCTTTATTTTGCCGTGTTGACAAGACGCATCGGACAGATACGCCGGAATACGGAACTGAAAGTTTTTTTAAGCCTGATAGCCATTTCGACAGCACTTATCGCGGCGGATTTAGTGCGGAGCGGGATTTACGAAACGGTATCTGAAACGGTGAGGCATTCGTTTTTTCAAGTGTCATCGCTGAGTTCTTCAACCGCATTTGCAACGACAGACTATAACCGCTGGCCGGAGTTTTCAAGGATACTATTGATGTGTCTGATGGCCGTGGGCGCATGTGCCGGGAGCACCGGCGGCGGATTGAAAGTAGTCCGCGTTGTTCTGTTGTGTAAAGCAGTCGGCGGGGAAGTAAAGAAAATCATCCATCCCCGGGCAGTGAGGGCTGTGCACTTAAACGGACAGCCGGTGCAGGACAAAGCCCTGACCGGCGTGAAGCATTATTTCATCATCTATGTGCTGATATTTATTGCGGCGATGGTTGTAGTATCAGTGGACAACATGGGGTTTGAGACAACGTTTTCAAGCGTACTCGCGACGATTTCAAATACCGGTCATGGGTTCGGGCGCGTGGGGCCTGGATTAAATTATTCCGGATTTTCGGATTTGTCGAAAATTGTGTTGACGCTTGTGATGCTGATAGGCCGGCTTGAGATTTTCCCGATACTGATGCTGATAGCACCGTCCGCGTGGAGGAGAGTGTAAGGCGGTTAATAGCAAAAACGGTGTGCCAACTTCGGCACACCGTTTTTACTATATATTTTGTTACTAATTACTTCAACAATATAATCTCCGATGCCTCACCGGTGAGACTGACGCCGCCGGAGGCCGTGACTAGATACGTATTCTCACTGCCGACCATGCCGATGCCTTCACTGCCGATTTTCGGCTCCAGTGCGATGGTCATGTTCAGTTCCAGCGGATCGTCAAAGCCTTTGGCAATGACGGGTTTTTCGTCGAGATACAGCCCCAGACTGTGGCCGAGGAAAGGCACACCGCGACCGGGTGCGCCCATGAAATTGTTCCGGTATTCGGGACGCAAGGCGTCCATGATTGTTGCGTATATATCAGACGGACGGACACCTGGGCGCAGCATGTTTGCGGCTATGCGCTCCAGCTCCAGACAGTGATTGTGTGCCGCGGCGACCGCGTCAGACTGCGGCTGCTTGTAACTGAACACCAGTGTTTTGTCAGTGTGATATCCCTCAAATCCGAAGCCGGTGTCGGCGTAAATCAGGTCACCGGGGCGCAGGAACACGTCCCGGCTGCCAAGTATCGGCACGGCGGGGTGCAGTCCCGCGATGCCGGAGGCACCGTCGAAAACGGACGGATACAGCGGACTGTCGGCAAATGCGATATGTCCCAGGATCGAGTCCGCGCCGGAAAATCTGGACAAGCCGTGATGTCCGTTTTCCACAGCCGTGGCAAACAGCCGGGAAGAGAGCTGCGTTTCAGAAATGCCATCATGCAGCAGTGCTGGCAAGTCTTCACGGAGCAGTTTGTTGAGAGACTGTCCCGACCGGCGCATGAACGCAAGCTCGTATTCGCTTTTTACCGCACGAGTTTTTGCCATAGCATTGTCGGCTGGGAGGACGTTTTTAAACGGCATGTGCTTCAACAAAAGGCCATACCATGCCAGCGTTGCGTGAGTCACGTCAAGATACAGCGTATCCGGCAAAGCCTCGGTGTTGGCAGCGATATCCCGAAAGCTGGACATGTGGCGGATATCGCCGAATTCTGACTCAAGCATTGCCCGTTCGTAACTGCGGCGCACCCAAAGTATGGCGGATGCTCCGCGGTGGATCAATAAAAGCCCGTCACAGATTGTGCCGGTGAGATAATATAGATTCACTCCGCCTGTGATGCCGCATAGTTCCCAGTCCGGGGATTCGTTGTCCAGCGCGTTGGTGAACCGGCGCAGCCTGTATGCAAGTTCGTCTTTCGGGACTTTGTTTATTGCCATAAATGCCACCCCTAGTTTACTTTATCGTAAGCTTTGCGCATGGCTTGGGCGACGATGTCATACACACCGCATGTATCAAAATGCAGAAGCCCCTGTTCAGTCACGCCGCCCGGCGTTGCGACTGCTTTGGCGGTTTGTTTAAAGTCGCCGCGATCTATTGCGTTTTTGAACGTCTGTGCGGCGATTTGGGCAGATTCTTCCGGCGAAAAGCCCATCGTCATCCCGGCGGCGGCAAACGCATCGATCAAATACGCGGCAAATCCCAGTCCACAAGCGGCGAATGCCATTATTTTATTGATACCTTCGGGATTTGTCTCGACAGCGTAGCCAAGTTTATGAAAAATATCGGCAACGTCAGCAGGTGCTTTTGTATAGCCGATGACCCCTTCGCATTCAGCGATTGCCAGCGACGGCATCCCCAGGACAAATGTCAAATTGCCCATCAGAGAACGCAGATCATCAATGGTTACTCCGGCCATGAAGCTGACGATTGTTTTACCTTTAAGCGCGTCTTTGTCTATGGATTTCACCATCTCCTCAAAGACATAGCTTTTGACGACAAGGAAAATCAAGTCTGAATTTTTTGCGACAAAATTGAAATCCGTGGTGGTATGCGCATCGGGTGCGAGATTGCGCGCTTCCGGAGAGGCATCGCAGATATATAACTCGTTCCAATTTGCCGTGCCGGATTTAACCAATCCATATGCCAGGGAACGGCCCAGATTGCCGAAGCCGATGATGCCGATTTTCATTTGAATAACCTCCAAAAAATCCCAAACGCCCGGAGGAAACTACTTCCGCCGGGCGTCAGGTTATCATTTTCTTACACCGCGCGGGTTACTTTACCGCTACGGAGACAACGCGTACAAGCGTAGATACGCCGAGGTGTCCCATCGACAACCGCCGCGACGCGCTTTACATTCGGCTTCCACATACGGTTAGAGCGTCTGTGGGAGTGGCTCAGCTTAATGCCGAACCGAACGCCTTTGTCGCAAATTTCGCATTTAGCCATCTTCTGCACCTCCTCGCATGAGACAATTTTACGTAAAATTGCTAGACAGCGTCTATTATAATAACAGAAAGGAGAGGGAAATGCAAGCATTAATTTTAGATGTTGTGTAAATTTGCGAAAAATGCTGTGGATCATCAAAAAATATCTGAATGTGTTCCCGTGCTGTGCAGAGATAGTATTAGTTTATCCTCAATAACGCGGTATACCAGCAGCCAGTCTCCTTTGATGTGACATTCGCGGAATGCTGACAATTTTCCATGTAGCTGGTGGTCGCGGTATTTGGGAGGCAGTGATTTGCCTTTTGCCAATAGAATGATTGGCTCACGTAAAAGCGACATATCAAGCCCCCGTTTTTCCGCAAGTTTACGGCTTCTTTTGAACAGCGATGTCTCAACGATTGTATACTTATAGCTGTTCAATGCTCATTATCCCACGCCGAAAACAACTCGTCGGGCGTTTCATAAACCTTCGCTGTCCCAGCTGTGATTGAGGCATCAATTTCTTTCGCATCACGTTCAAGTGCGTTCGCGTAAGCGGGTTCTGCGATTATCTCATTAATAGGCAGTTTTCCCTGGATAACCGATTGTGTGAGGAATAAGTTTATGGCAGATGACAGAGATAATCCCATGCTTTTGTATAAAATATCGGCCTGTTCACGCACTTTCTTGTCAATGCGAATGTTATAAGTTGTATTAGACATTTTCATCACCTCTATCTATTATTATGCTGCATTTTCAACGCAATGTCAATAATTTGTGGTGGAAATATATGAACTCACCGCTCATACACCCCAAGACTCACAAAAATTCGCCCCTTACGGGACTCACCGCCGATTTCAAGCAACTTTACGCGCCCGAGTCCACGTATGGATAGCAGTGTGCCTTCGGTGAGCTCCTTCGTTGGTTGCAGGCAGGGCTGATGATCGACATTCGCGCGGCCTGCGGATATGAGCTGGGTTGCCTTTGATCTGGATAATCCAAACGCCGCGCACAGCACCGCATCCAGACGGAGGGATGCCACAGTATCTGTTTTGATAGTCAGATTTTCCTGTTTATCCGGCAACGCGTCCAGACCGATTTCCGACACGGATACGCCAACCCGCCCTGCTTTGGTGAGGTTTTCGGAGATATACCCGCCCATTTCGGGCAGGCAAACGAGAACGGATGCCTGCGGTTCACAGACAATATCGCCGATGGTATCGCGCGCGATTCCCAGTGCCATCAAAGCACCCAAGATATCACGGTGCGTCAGCGGATCGCGGTGCTTGAGCTGCAGCACTGAGAATAAATCGGCACGCGCATACTCGCCCCAGTCAGGGTTTGTGAACACAGCACGGACACGTTCTGCGCTATTGAATCCACCATCGAAGTAAAGTTCAACGCGGTGGTACTTAAAATGATTCCTGACCAGACTTGCCTCGGCAGGTGTCAGGAATTTTGATGCGGTGAAGCCTGTTTCCAACGCCTTGTCCGCGAAATCTTCCATGTGAGCCAGTAGAAAATTCAATTCCAATCCTCCCTGGATAGTTTATCTTGCAGTGCTTTCAGCCGCTGTTTGCGCGCTTTGTAATCCGGCAGCATGTCCTGCACAATGGCCCAAAATCGCGGGGAATGGTTAAGTTCCCGGATATGCGCCAGTTCATGCACCACGATGTAATCAATAACACCCTCATCGGCCATGATGAGCCGCCAAGAGAAATTGATGCTATTTTTGCCGGAACACGATCCCCAGCGAGATTTCGCGCTGTTTATCTTCACCGCCGATGGGGTCACGCCCATTTGTTCAGCGAATGCAGCCGTTTTATGCGTAAGCAAGTGCTTTGCCGCAGATTTATAAATCTGAACGGCGGCTTTTTTTATCTCGTCAGAGGCAAGGCCAGGCGGCACGCGGAATGCCTCACCGTCAAATCCAGAAGCATCTGTGTCTTTTTCGAGCACAGGATACGTTTTGCCGCACAGCGTCAGCATATCACCATAATTTAAAGTGAAAGCGGCCTTTTCTGCGAGACGGTTTTTGATTGATGCCTGATGTGAGGATATCCACTGCGATTTTGCCTGAACGAAGCTGTCAATGCTGGATTTCGGCATTGAGAGCGGTGCGCGGACTTCGACGGTGGCATCTTTTGTGACATATATCGCGACAGTTTTGCGGCGAGACCTGACCAGTGTATATGGAATCATTGCATTCTCCGATTTTAAATTTACCGCCTCTGGGAAGGATGGCGGCGAAGACGATGGGGTGGTTTGGCAGCCAGTATATCATGTCTTGCCAGACTTTGAAAGATATGATACACTCCTTTTCAAGGAGGTGTTGATATTATGTTTGAGGAAATATCTGAACTGCTTCGGAATTTGCTGCCGCTTTTGATACCGATTGCTATACTGCAAGTCATACTGCTGGTTGTCGCGTTGGTTAGTTTGCTGCGTAAAAGATTACCGTTTAAAGACAAGATCCTGTGGCTGCTTCTCGTCATTATTGTCAACCTCATCGGGCCGATAGTGTACTTTGCCGCAGGCTCTCACTATCTGGATGAAAAAATTGCGAAGAGGGAGGATGAGGCGCATGGCTATCGCGGTTGAGACATCGGGTTTAACGAAGCGGTACAAAAACACCTTGGCGGTGGATAATATCGACTTAAAAATACCTGAAAATGCCTTCTGCGGATTTTTAGGAAAAAATGGTGCGGGGAAGACGACAACGCTGAAAATGCTGGCCGGCCTGAAAAAGCCCACCAGCGGACAAATATCCATCATGGAAACGGAGCAGGTTTTCGGCAGAAGCCAAGTCCTGCCGTTCGGGTATTTGCCCGATGTGCCAAGCTTCTACTCGTACATGACGGGGGAGGAGTTTCTGGACTTCTGCGCGAGGCTGTGTAAAATTCCTGCCGACACAAGAAAAGATCGCGTGAAAAGCCTGCTTAAACAAGTCGGGCTGGAAAACGTGCGGACAAAAGTTTCGGGATATTCCCGCGGCATGAAACAGCGGTTAGGAATTGCCCAAGCGCTGATAACCAGTCCACCGGTGATTTTTATGGATGAACCGATATCGGCGTTAGACCCGGTCGGCAGGCGAGACGTGATTGAAATCATCCAATCATTAAAAGGTGCGACGGTGATCTTCTCCACACATATTCTTGCGGATGTAGAGAGCATTTGCGACTATGTGTTGATTATCGACAAGGGCAAGATTTTAGCGCAGGATTACATGGTGAACTTGAAACGCACTTACGCGACCAATACGGCGAAAATAAAGTTTTATCAACAGGCAGATTCAGCGCGGTTTATGCCGCATGTCAAAGACATGAAAATCTTTGCGGAACAGCTGAATCCGCTGGAGGTTTTGTTGCGCGCCGATTCAGGCGACAGTGAAGACCTCAGTCGGGTTGTAGCGTCTGTTTTGCATGGGAATGATCTGGCTTTTGAGGCGTTTTACGCGCACAACCCGTCCTTGGAAGACATTTTTTACGAGGTGACTGGCAATGAGTAGTTATGTCGTGTTTTTGCGGAAAGAGTTGCAAGAAAACTTACGCACCAAAAGGTTTTTTGTACTGATGTGCGTTTTTCTTTTCTTTGCGTTTTCAAGTCCGTTGCTGGCCAGATATGCGCGTGAACTGACAGGTTGGCTGGTTTCAGAAGAACAGGGGCTGGATTTGATTTTAGGACTTATCCCGCCGCCGACATGGGTTGACAGTTACAGCCAATTTTACAGCAACCTGTCACAAACCGGGGCGATTACCGTGGTGCTCATATTCATGAGCATCGTGCTTAGAGAAAAGCGTGGCGGCACGGTAGACCTGGTGTTTTGCAAAGGGTTGTGCCGCACAAGCTTTATCATGGCTAAATTCACTGTCGCGGCGATTGTGATTTTCATCAGCCTCTTAGCGGCGGTGTTGATATGCTATGTATATACGCTGATCCTATTTGAATACGCGGGGTCTTTGGGCAATGTGTTTTTGGGTGCGCTTGCCTATGGTGTGTTTTTATGGCTGACGCTGTCGCTGGTTATCTTAGGCTCAACCATTGCGAAAAGCACGGCGATCAGTGCGGTGATTGGTTTTTTCGGATTCCTGTTAGTAGTCTTACTGAACAGCCTGCCACGCATCGGGCGGATGATGCCCGGTAATTTGATGAGCAGAAACGTGGAATTGACAATCGGTACTTATTATGATGAATTTGCTGCGAATTTGGTCATCGCTGTGATCGCGATCGTCGTGTTTCTGGCGTTATCAATCAATATATTGAAACGGCAAGAACTGTAGTTGGATATAAATAAACAAACAAATAA
>Ga0123355_10022976_pt1 | contig 10004 bp, 11 predicted proteins | sample TergutEmb28metaG_3_FD_89872 | JGI IMG/M metagenome (GOLD analysis project Ga0123355, IMG submission 89872) | Embiratermes neotenicus P1 segment gut microbial communities from Petit-Saut dam, French Guiana - Emb289 P1 | ecosystem: Host-associated > Arthropoda: Insects > Digestive system > Gut ...
AAATTATTAACCTTGAGGAAAAGATTAAAAACCTAAGAAATGAAAAGGCTAGAGTGCTTGCGGAATCACAAAATATCTTAGTCCAGACCAAAACTTTTCAAAAACAGGCAAAAACCAGTGATGATTCTTTAGAAAATCTTAATCTTATAATATTGAAAGAAAAGAAAAACTATCAATTGGAATCAGAGATTTTAAATCATGAAATAAAGAATATTGAATATATTTATGCGGAAAAACGCGAATATCGTTATGTCTTAGCCGAATATACTAAAAGCTTGCGTAAGTTAAGTATGCATTATATTGACTCTGAAACTGAAAGTAATATTCTGCAAGCCAAGAATGAAAAAGAACGTCGTGACTTTCTGAATAATTACAAATATGAATATGATATAAAACTATCTGCCTTAACTAGGGCGGCTTTTATTACCAATACCCAGAATCAATATCGTAAGTTGCGGCTTGAGATTAGTGAAAAGAAAAACGAATACTTGACGGCTATTAAAAAACATAGCATCATTCTTTTTAAGGAAGCTGAAAAAAATCGTTTGCTTAAGGAGTATCATAAAACTAAAAATGAACTTTTGACTAATCTTGAAAACTTAAAATGGGAACGCGAATTAAATATTATTAATAATAATTCTTTAGCAGATAAAGAGGAAAAACTAATCCGTTCAACTCATATAGACAGCGATTTTGATTTATTAAAGCAAGCGCTCATTATCCGCTATAATAATTATATTTCCATTGACAATGGCCTTTTGGATGAAATCAAAATCAATTTAGAATATACACTTAATGAAATTGAATTTCAGCACAATAAAGAAAGTTTTGATTTTTCTACAATTCTTATTAATTATGAATTTGAGTTTTTTTCTAAAAGTTGCGAATTGTTTTTTTCTCATCTTGATAACTTTACCTTTAAAATTAAAGAAAAATCTTTCTTCTCACAAATCTATAATTTTTTCATTTTTTTTGCGAATAATTTGTTAAAGGAATTGATAATTACTAATACCGCTAAAGCTAATGAAATTAATCTTCTAAAATTAAGACCAATTCTTGAAGAAGTTAATCTTCGCTATAAAAATCAAAAAAGCTTAATTGTTAAACGTAAAGAAGAGGAAACTGCTTATCTTGAAAATATGCAGTTTGATTTAAATCAATCGCTTTATACTGATTCTGTTTTACGTAATGAAATTAAAGATTTGAAAGAAAAAATCAGTACATATCAAAGATTAAATGTTTTTAATCGAAAAAACTTCTTCTCTGAAGCGGAAAGAGCGGAATTACTTTATTTTAATGATAAAAAAATAAAAGAATTGGAATCGGCTTTAACTAAAAAAAGTCAAAGACTTAAAGATAATACCCATTTTATAAGCGAACAGGAAAAAGAAATTGAAGCCCAGAAACAAATACTGCTTCAAATAAGTAAGGAGGAAAAAGATCTTCAGGATATTCATATTAAAGAAGTTTTGCGTATAGAAAAGCAAAAACGAAAAAATGGTTTAATTTATTATGAAGGAATTAGTCGTCTTAAAGGAATATTTAAAAATGATTTTTCTTATTATAAGAATCTTTTAACTAATTTACATGAAACAACTGCGCAAACTGATTTTATTGCCTGTAAAAAACAGATGCTGGTTCTGTTTCGTGAGTTTCAAAATAGTATTATTGATAATGCTAAAAAAGTTATTAATTACATAAGAATTAATGAAGCTGAAAATAATGAAATCATTTATAATAGAATCAAAAACAGTTGCGTAAAAAATCTGGCAGTCTTAAAGAAACTTGCGGTTTATAATCAGGATCTGTATAAAAAAAGAAATCGCAATATTATTGATAAAGCTAATAAGCAAAACAATCTCTTCCTGCAAAAACTTAAAGCAACAGAAAAATTAAGGTTATTAAATCTTAAAACAATTGATAATGATTTTAAACTTCATGAACAAGAAATTAAAACAAAATTAAAAGGTTTAACTACAAATTTAATAACTAAGAGTTTGCAGATTGAATATAACAAACGGGATTTTAATAGTTTTAAAGTTAATAAAACTGAAAAAATTGCTAAAACCAAAATAAAGGCATCTAAAATAGCCAGTTATTCACCTTCAGAGATTTTTTACAATACTCAAAGTCAAAATATTAAAACTGAGTTGCGTCAGAAAAAAAGAGAACTTCAAAAAAACATCCGCAAAGAAAAAAAAGAAATGGCCAGAAAAGCCATTCTCCTTGGTAATCATTTACGTCAAACAACCAAAAACCATAAAAGGGAGATTCGTTATTTGGAGCAAGAAATTAAAAGAATTAATTAAAGGAAGTAATCAAACTCAAAATCGTTTATTAAGACGGTATCACCATTTTCGATTCCTTGTTTTTTTAGTTCATCATCAAGACCAAAAGAACGTAGCTGGCGCAAAAATCGCTTTATTCCTTCTTCTTTTGTAAAATCTGTCATTAAATATATTTTCTGATATTTAGCTGGTAAACCAACAGTAAAGTAATTTTTATCTTTTTTAATCTTAAATTCTAAATCCTCCGGAATGTAATTGTATTCAACTTTTACTTCCGGTTTTATTTCATTTTCAATAACTTTGTTTTTATCTAACAAATCACTGATTTTATATAAGAGCATCTGTAAGTTTTCTTTGGCATATGATGATATTGGTATAATTTCTGCTTCATCTTTATATTGTTTCCGGAATTTTGCTAAATTTTCTTTAGATTGTGGTAAATCCATTTTATTCGCCGCAATAATTACTGGCCTTTTTTCCAATTCCAGCTTATAGTTTTTGAGTTCATCTTTAATAATCAGATAATCAGAATATGCATCTCTTCCATCCGTTTGGCTCATATCAATAACATGCACAATTACTCGGCATCTTTCAATATGCTTTAAAAATTGAATTCCTAACCCAAGTCCCTGATGTGCACCTTCAATTAAACCTGGCAAATCAGCCATCACAAAGCTTTTATCTTCATCAACGCCTACTATTCCCAAATGCGGAACAATCGTTGTAAAATGGTATTCTGCGATCTTTGGTTTAGCTTTTGAAACTGCGCTAATTAAAGTTGATTTTCCAACACTTGGAAACCCTACTAAACCACAATCAGCTAAAACTTTAAGAACGATTTTCACCTGAAGTGTTTCACCAGGTTCTCCTAATTCACAAAGATATGGAGCTTTGTTTATCCCGGTAGCAAAAGCTGTATTGCCTCTACCGCCGCGTCCGCCTTTGCACGCCAGAAATGTTTCTTGGTGAGAAGTAAGATCAGCAATCAATTTTCCGGTTTTAGCATTATAAATTGCACTTCCAACCGGAACCTTAATAAATGTATCATCCGCATCAGCGCCTGTCATATTTTTATGCGCTCCTGATTCTCCATTTTTACCCTTAATAAGTTTAGTGTATCTTAAATCAAGTAATGTGCTTAATCCCTCTTCAGCTAAAAAGTATATATCGCCACCGCGACCTCCTGAGCCTCCTGCCGGGCCGCCCATCGCAACTTTTAACTCACGCCTAAAAGCAACTACACCGTTACCGCCTTTTCCGCCCTGACAAGATATTTCTATTTCATCTACGAACACATTAATCACTCCTTTCGGTTATTTTTTGCAAATTCATTAAAAAAAATCCCCGTATTTACGGGGAGAAATTTTCTTATTCAGTCGTGTATACTGAAACCTGTTTTTTGTCGCGTCCTTTACGCTCGAAACGAACAACACCATCGATTAATGCGAATAAAGTGTCATCTCCGCCTCTTTTTACGTTATTGCCAGGGAAAATTTTCGTTCCGCGCTGGCGATATATAATCGAACCGGCTGTCGCAAATTGACCGTCTGATTTCTTAGCACCTAAACGCTTTGATTGCGAGTCACGTCCATTACGAGTCGATCCGACTCCTTTTTTTGACGCAAACAGCTGTAAATTTAATTTTAGCATCTTCTATTTCCTTTCTATTTTGATATTTTTCGGATAACTCATTGATAATTCTTCAAGGCTATCGATAAGATTATCCATAATATTCTCAATTTCTGATGTTACTTTTTTAATAGTAAGCCTGAAGTCGCCTTCTAATGCCTTACAATCAAAATTGCTTTTTGGCATAAAGCGTGTCATCAGATTATAATGACTTATTAAAAGTGTTGAAACTCCGGCACAAACAATATCAGTGCCATATTCCGAATAATCAGCATGCCCTTTAACAATAATTTTTTGTCTTGAGGCTTGGATTGTGACCATTTTAAACTGTGATTTCTTTAATTAAAAGTTTTGTGTAAGGCTGTCTGTGTCCTTGTTTTTTACTTGAATGTTTTTTCGGACGGTATTTGAAAATAACAATTTTCTGACCGCGACCTTGTTTTTCAATAACTGCAGTTACTTTAGCTTTCGCTACGTAAGGCGCTCCGATAACTGTTTCTTTATCAGAAACTAACAATACTTTGTCAAAAACAACTTTATCGCCGACATTTCCTTCAACTTTTTCAATGTAAACTGGTTGATCTACTAAAACCTTAACCTGCTTACCGCCTGTTTCAATAATTGCGTACATATTTATCCTCCTCATTTTTAATTTTTAAGACTCGCCAGTAAGGTAAACTTAATGTTATTTATGACCTTTTTTGTGCGGTTCTCTGTACACTACCAAAAGATTATACTAGATTGTGAATCAAAAGTCAAGAATTATTTAGTGTTTTTGCCCGAATAAAGCTTCAAAAAAGAAAAATCGGCCTTATTGAAATTTATAACTTAAACAGCTATAACGCAATCAAAGTACATCTGAATAAAACAACAGGCTTCTTTCCAGTTTTAATAATAGCTCTTTTATCATCAATTTTTATTACTTCCTCTATAGCATATTCAATAGTTTCAAAGCTATTATCTAGTTTTACTACTCCAATAACATTACTTTTTATTCCAACTACTGTTCCTAAAAATAAAATTGATTTTTCTAAAAATTCTTTATCTTTTTTCTTCTGGCGTTTTTCTAAGGAAAATGATAAAATCGCTAGTAAAATAAGAACTATCGTTGCGATTACAGCACCAAATACTGCCGTATTATCTTCTCTGAAAATATTTGGAATTATTGCTATGGCGGATAGAATAGCCAAAACGCGAAACGCTGACCAATGCAGTAAAAAATTTGGACCTCTCGATATCACATAAGGCTTACTAGTATCTAATTTATATGTGTTATTTTCGCTTATTCTATCAATGACTATTTTTTCATTGTTCATCCTAAACACCTCACACTAAAATCTTCTTGACAATAATAACTCATGAATATTCATTGTCCCGCTTAAAGCAGATGTAATCAATGCAGTTCCTTCATCTAAAACTGCTACTGCTACAGATACTCCTAAACCTGCAATAAATCCTCTTTTACTTAACTCTGATGTCGAATTTTCTATGCTAATATCAATTCTAGCAGATATTGATCCGCCAATAAAAGATACCCCCATTGCTGCGTAAAAAGTCCAATCTCTGAAAGCTACTGGTCCTTGTATCGAAAAACCTAGGGTTCCTGTAGTACCTGCAGAAAATACGCCCATTTTCAAAGAACGTTGCACTGCTAATGCTCCAACAACTTTTCCTTGACTTGATAATAATCCACTATATCCACCAGTAATTGCGCCCCCGATTGTTCCTAAAGCAAAGCCGCTTGCCGCTCCGTCCCATCCATCAGAAAAATAGCCGAATCCTAATCCAATTGCTCCGCCAACCATTGCGCCAGCCTTTGCTCCTGCCAATATTTTAGCGGCTTTCATTAATATTGGCGCTGTTGCTCCTTTTGTTACAGCCGTTAGAATTGATAATCCCACAATAACGCCTATACCCGTTGCATTTTATCCAGTTTGGTAAATTACTCCACCAGACAAATTTTTGCTGCCACCAATTTAATTCTGGTACATCCCAAAACAAAGACATACTTGGATATATATTATTTCTGCTTACCGAGAAATATAAGGGGTTTCCAATTGCATACGGATTTAATGTTCCCAGTATATTAATATTATACAACATTTGTTCTGGATTTGCTGGACTAATAAACATTTTTGTTACCGAAGAGTAATATCGGCTATTTATATAATGTAAATTTGACTCCTGATCATAGTAGTGACCCTTCCATCTAATCGGATTTCTTAATGCAATATGATTTATATCCGTAATTTCTTCTACATTTCCAAAAAGATAATTTAATGCCTTATGATTGCCAAAAGTATCATATTCGTATCCAATTACTAATTCAGATAGGTTATCACATCTAAGTCCAATTACATTGCCTTCTACATCTTTAATAAAGAAATAAGGATAAATATGATTGTCAGCCATAAATCCAACCATTTCTTCAAAGTCATAAATATATCTTATGCTTCTTGTGCCAGTTTCATTCCATTCGGCCAAAAGCCTTGTCCCGTCATAATGATAGTAGGTTGTGACGTTATTGATACGTTTACTGATGCGCATCCCAAAGCTATTATATGCATATGCTGTGTTTCCGTAATTTTGCATAAGATTACCACGAGTAAAAACAAGATTAGTACCATTGAAATTTGTGCAATTACCAAAGTTATCATAACTAAAGTTAAAAGTTTCTCCCGGCGAAATTATTCTTCTTAATAGGCCGTCGTTTAAATCGTAATGATAATTTTTTGTGCTAATAATACTATTATTTGATTTCTTAAAACTTCTCTATCTAAACTACCATCATGATTATAAAAATACTCACGTCTTCCAATTGCCATAAAACCACTTTCAAGCATTTCAATCTTAAGCCTGTTTGCAGAATCATATTCATAAATTACAGATTTTGAAAAATAGTCTCCTTGATTGACTATTTTTATAATAAGCGATTTAAGCAACAAAAAATGACAGCGCTGTACTGTCATTCAAATATTTATCTATAAAAATCTATTATTTTTGTGTCACCAAGAAAGATTACTGATTATCTATTTTTTAAATATTTTATCTAAAATTGTTTTTTCACTTTTGACTTTTTCTTCTGAGCGCAAAACATTATTTACGCCTTTAAAGAAATTATCCACAAGACCAGGCTTAGAAAGATTCATATCTTTTTCCTCTAAATTTTCATTCGGATAAAGATATTTTTTTAACAAAAATTGCTTAAAGCGATTGTCACAATTCTTTAAACTTGTGATATTTTGAACACATAAGAAGCTAAGCATAATCATAAAGTTCCAACCAGAGAAACTTATAATTCCCCAAAATAAGAGAAAAACAATAACGATTAAAGAAAAATAAGGAAAAAACTGAATTGTCTTTTTGAAAGGTAAAAACTTTGCCCATAATAATTCTAAGATCCGACCGCCATCTAAAGGCCAGATCGGAAGAATGTTAAAAATTAGAATAAACTTATTAAAGATTATTACATCATCCGATAGAGGTAAAATAAACCCCGCTAATAGAATTATAAAGTTAACAAAGAGACCGGCACTAGCTATGACAAAATCTTCCTTAATTGGTACATTTTTGTCGTTTTCAAAATTTATTACTGCTCCAAAAGGTAACATTGTAAAGCCACTTATTTCCCGTTTATAGATTTTACAAGCAATTATGTGTCCAACTTCATGAAGTAAAATCAAAGTAAAGAGGATTGCTATTTTTTGAATAAAACCGGCAAAGAAAGCTAAAGCCACAAGGATTAAAAGTGAGTAATGAAGTTTTATTTTCATCTAATCATCGCCAGTACATCTAAATATTCTCTTTCCCTGATTGCTAAGAAAAACGAATTAGCATCACCCTCTGGTCTTGTTGTCCCAATAATCTGATCCCTTCTGACTACTTGATAAAGCGAAACTTCAATATGTTCCAAATCACCATATATTATCTCTCGTCCATCAAAAGTTTTTATTACAACACTGCGAGGAATATTATTACGACGACCAATAAAGACAACTAAGCCATCTTCAAGCGCAAGCGCAGCTTCTTCATATGTTTTGATTCTGACCCCATTACCTTCCCTGTTAATTGAGATAACATCTTTTTCATAATATTCTCCGGAAACAGTGTTTAGGTCTTTCATCCTTACTAAAAAGCCAGTATACATATCTGCTAATCGCAAAAAATTTGTGTTAGCCGAAAGGCGGCTTTGAATATCATATTTAGTGATTAAATTATTATTTCCTGTTCTTTCCATAACGGTAATTCCCATAAAAAGAACAAATATCAACAAAGAAATATTAAAATTTATCTTTAAGCGTTTTTTATTTATCAAAATTATCACCCTTAAAGTATATGAATGTAAAAATTTATAATTCCTCGCTGTCGCAAAAACTAAAATAATTGTCGCTTGACATAATCAAATGATCTAAAAATTGTATGCCAATTAATTCGGAAGTTTCTTTGATTCTTCTTGTAAGTTCTTTATCTTCTCCCGATGGCTTTGTATTTCCACTTGGATGATTATGAACGACAATGATGCTTCCGGCAGAAACCTTAACGGCCCACTTAAAAATTTCCCGAAGATGGACAATAGATTTATTAAGTGTTCCGATAAAAAGTTTCTTTTTTAGCTTTAGCCGGCATTTTGCGTCTAAATAAAGTGCGTAGAAAACCTCTTGTTCAAGTCCAATAAAGTCGGCTTTCATAAATTCAAAAACACTAAAGCTTTTATTAAAAACTATTTTATTTTGTTCAATTTTCTCAAGTCTTTTTGAAATCTCAAAAATAGCTAGAATTTCTGTGGCTTTTATTTTGCCAATGCCAATAAAGTTTGCCAGTTCATCAATCGTTAAATCATAAAAATTATTTTCATTAGCGATAAAAGTAGTTAGTTCTCTGGCAATTTCCAAAACTGATTTTTTGTTTGTGCCAGTTCTGATTATAATCGCAAAAAGCTCGGAAAGAGTTAAATTCTCTCTTCCAAGCTCAATAAATTTTTCTCTGGGTCTTTCATTTAATGGTAACTCCAACATTTTATAATTCAAATATTATCACCTATTTAATATTTAAGCGATAATATTCATTTTTACTTTAAAAAGTGTTTGCGGGCTTCGCTGATAAAATATAAAGAGCCAGTAAATACAATTGTTTTATCCTTTAAATCCTTAACATAAGAAATTGCTTCCCGGTAATCACTGATTATCAAATCGATACTATTACGAACAGTTTCTGACAAATCTTCCGCCCTTAAGCTTCTTTTATAATCAATTTCCGTAAGAATGATTTGACCTGATACTGTTTTAAGCGCTTCAAGCATTTTTGAGTATTCTTTGTCGTGCATGACGCAAAAAACTACTACTACTTCCGACTTTGGGACCATTGCTGAAATTGTTTTAACTAAAGCATTTATACCGGAAATATTATGAGCTCCGTCTAAAAGAATGGCTGGATTTTTACTGACTAATTCCATTCTTCCAGGCCAAAAGGTTTTTTTCAATCCAGACTTAATACTTTCTTCGCTAAAAGAAAATAAATATCTGACAGCCTCTATAGCTAAAGCGGCATTATGTGCTTGATGAATACCAATCATTGATAATTCAAATTTTTCATTTTGATAGGAAAAAATAGTCGGCAAGACAGAATGGCAAGTCACTTCTTTTTCACTAACAAATTTAGCAGTTGCGTTTCTGCCTTTAACATAATCTTCAAATGTTGATTTTAGCATTATGTCTGCGCCGGTTATTAAATGGTTTCCATCTTTAACGATTCCCAATTTATTAGTCGCAATCAACTCTAATGTATTACCTAACTGAGCCATATGATCCCAACCGATATTAGTAATTACGGCTAAATCATAACGAGCCGCATTTGTTGCGTCTAATAATCCTCCGATACCAACTTCAATAATCGCAACCTCTACGGCCTCTTCTTCAAAATAAAGAAAGGCAAGAAGCGTTAAGATTTCAAAGAAAGTAATAATTTCTCCTTTTTCCTGCAAAAAAGTTTCCGAAAGGTTATAAAGCTTATTGCCTAATCTGATAAGTGCTTCATCGGTTATATAATTTCCATCAATACTAATTCTTTCATTAAAGATAATAATATAAG
>Ga0123355_10022977_pt1 | contig 10004 bp, 2 predicted proteins | sample TergutEmb28metaG_3_FD_89872 | JGI IMG/M metagenome (GOLD analysis project Ga0123355, IMG submission 89872) | Embiratermes neotenicus P1 segment gut microbial communities from Petit-Saut dam, French Guiana - Emb289 P1 | ecosystem: Host-associated > Arthropoda: Insects > Digestive system > Gut ...
AACACCTATATCCAAAGTTGAACGGTTACGGAGATAATGGCCAGAGAATTTTGAAACTTTGACAGCTGTTACTCACATATTGATTACCAAATACGTATTGAAACTGGCAGGAATATGTGGTTTCTGTAATGTTAATAGCTGTACGTAATATCAAAGTCACTTGTGAGTGACATAAAGCCATTAAATTTAACTACAAAACACTCGCACTCGTGTCATAGTTGTCCTTAGACTTCCAAGTACTTTAAGCAGGCCGCAGCTGATCTGTTATTTTGTGACGTCAGAGATACCGTGCGCTGTAGCGCACACGCCAAGGTCCCTGCATTACGATGTCTAGTTGTCGGGCAGGCGCATTGGACAAGTATGACGTCACGGACGACGTAGAGTACGTCGACACCGATGAAGACCACACTTTTCTCTGGCTATTATATCCGTAACCGTTCGACTTTGGATATAGGTGTTTTGGGTTATATCGGTATAGTTTAACATAAGGAACACTCTCCCGAATTCGGGCACATTCCTCCTGGGACATTCTGTATATATATTTATAGTTTTACGAATAATGGGTATATTTTGTTTCCCATAGATGTCAGGATGACATACTGTATGTAAGTCACAACAACCCTTTAAATACTCGTACAATAAAGTTTCATAGCAACGTGCTTCGGTTCATATATAAAGAACAATCTTCAGGCTGACAAAGTACAAGAAAAGTTGTTACGTAAAACATTTTACATTATTTTACATTTCCACCCATGCTGTTCAGATCCCAACTTACATTACATAACATAATTGTGTGATAAACTGAAGACATTAAAAGTAAAGTCAATTATTACAATGACAGGTTAAGAAAGGCGCAAAATAGTTGTGACAACAAACAATAGATGTTAATATTAATACATTACAGTACAGTACAGTACAGTACAGTGCAGAACAGAACAGTATAGTACAGTACAGTACAGTACAGTGCAGTGCAGTACAGTAGAATACAGTACAGTACAGTACAGAACAGAAGAGTACAGTACAGTACAGTACAGCAGAGTACAGTACAGAACAGTACAGTGCAGTGCAGTACAGTACAATACAGTACAGTACAGTACAGTAGAGTACAGAACAGAACAGTACAGTACAGTACAGTACAATAGAGTACAGTACAGTACAGTACAGTACAATAAAGTACAGTACAGTACAGTACAGTACAGAACAGAACAGTACAGTACAGTACAGTACAATACAGTACAGTACAGAACAGTAGAGTACAGAACAGTACAGAACAGTACAGTACGGTACAGTACAGAACAGTACAGAACAGTACAGAACAATACAGTACAGTACAGTACAGTACAGTAACGTACAGTACAATACAGTACAGTACAGTACAGACAGTACAATACAGTACAGTACAGAATAGTACAGTACAGTACAGTACAGTGCAGTGCAGTGCAGTGCAGTACAGTACAGTACAGTACAGTACAGTGCAGTGCAGTACAGTACAATACAGTAGAGTACAGTACAGTACAGTACAGAACAGAACAGTACAGTACAGTACAGTACAGTACAGTACAGTACAGTACAGAAGAGTACAGTGCAGTGCAGTACAGTACAATACAGTACAGTACAGTACAGTACAGTACAGAACAGAACAGTACAGTACAGTACAGTACAGTACAGTACATTACAGTGCAGTGCAGTGCAGTACAGTACAGTACAGTACAGTACAATGCAGTGCAGTACAGTACAATGCAGTACAGTACAGTACAGTACAGTACAGAACAGAACAGTACAGTACAGTAGAGTACAGTACAGTAAAGTACAGTACAGAACAGTACATTGCAGTGCAGTACAGTACAATACAGTACAGTACAGTACAGTACAGTACAGTACAGTACAGAACAGTACAGTACAGTACAGTACAGTACAGTACAGTACAGTGCAGTGCAGAACAGTACAATACAGTACAGTACAGTACAGTACAGAACAGAACAGTACAGTACAGTACAGTACAGTACAGAACAGTAAAGTACAGAACAGTACAGAACAGTACAGTACAATACAGTACAGTACAGTACAGTAACGTACAGTACAATACAGTACAGTACAGTACAGACAGTACAATACAGTACAGTACAGAACAGTACAGAACAGTACAGTACAGTACAGTACAGTACAGCACAGTAAAGTACAGTACAGTACAGAACAGAAAAGTACAGTACAGTACATTACAGTACAGTAAGTACAGTACAGTACAGTAGAGTACAGTACAGTACAGTACAGTACAGAACAGTACAGTACAGAACAGTACAGAACAGTACAGTACGGTACAGTACAGAACAGTACAGAACAGTACAGAACAATACAGTACAGTACAGTACAGTACAGTACAGTAACGTACAGTACAATACAGTACAGTACAGTACAGACAGTACAATACAGTACAGTACAGAACAGTATAGTACAGTACAGTACAGTACAGTACAGTACAGTACAGTACAGTACAGTACAGTACAATAGAGTACAGTACAGTACAGAACAGAACAGTACAGAACAGTACAGTACAGTACAGAACAGTACAGAACAGTACATTACAGTACAGTACAGTACAGTACAGTAAAATACAGTACAGTACAATACAGTACAGTGCAGAACATTACAGTACAGTACAGTACAATACAGCACAGTACAGTACAGTACAGTACAGTACAGTACAGTACAGTACAGTACAGTACAGTAGAGTAAATAAAATACAGTACAGTACAGTACAGTACAGTACAGTACAGAACAGTGCAGTACAGTACAGTACAATACAGTACAGTACAGTACAGTACAGTGCAGTACAGTATTAATACAGTACAGAACAGTACAGTACAATACATTACAGTACCGTACAGTACAATACAGTACAGTACAGTACAGTATTAATAGAGTACAGAACAGTACAGTACAATACCGTACAGTACAGTACAGTATTAATACAGTACAGAACAGTACATTACAGTACAGTACAGTACAATACATTACAGTACAGTAAGTACAATACAGTACAGTACAGTACAGTATTAATAGAGTACAGAACAGTACAGTACAATACAGTACAGTACAGTAAAGTATTAATACAATACAGAACAGTACAGTACAGTACAGTACAGTACAATACAGTACAGTACAGTACAGTACAGTACAGTACAGTACAATACAGTGCAGTACATTACAGTATTAATACAGTAAGTACAGTACAGTACAGTACAGTACAATACAGTAAGGAACAGTACAATACAGTGTTAATACAGTATAGAACAGTACAGTACAGTACAGTATTAATACAGTACAGAACAGTACAGTACAGTACAGTACAATACAGTACAATACAGTACAGTACAGTACAGTATTAATACAGTAAGTACAGTACAGTACAGTACAGTACAGTACAGAACAGTACAGTACAGTACAGTACAGTACAATATAGTAAGGAAGAGTACAGTACAGTATTAATACTGTACAGAACAATACAGTACAGTAAAGTGCAGTACAATACAGTAAGGAACAGTACAGTACAGTATTAATACAGTAAGTACAGTACAGTACAGTACAGTTCAGTACAACACAGTAAGCAACAGTACTGTACAGTATTAATACAGTACAGAACATTACAGTACAATACAGTAGAGTACAGTACAGTATTAATACAGTAAGTACAGTACAGTACAGTACAGTACAGTACAGTACAATACAGTAAGGAACAGTACAGTACAGTATTAATACAGTACAGAACAGTACAGTACAGTACAGTACAGTACAATACAGTAAGGAACAGTACAGTACAGTATTAATACAGTACAGAACAGTACAGTACAGTACAGTACAGTACAATACAATAAGGAACAGTACTGTACAGTATTAATACAGTACAGAACAGTACAGTACAGTACAGTACAGTACAATACAGTAAGGAACAGTACAGTACAATATTAATACAGTACAGAACAATACAGTACAGTACAGTACAGTACAATACAGTAAGGAACAGTACAGCACAGTATTAATACAGTACAGAACAGTACAGTACAGTACATTAAAGTACAATACAGTATTAATACAGTACAGAACAGTACAGTACAGTACAGTACAGTACAATACAGTAAGGAACAGTACAGTACAGTATTAATACAGTACAGAACAGTACAGTACAGTACAGTACAGTACAGTACAATACAGTATTAATACAGTACAGAGCAGTACAGTACAGTACATTACAGTACAATACAGTAAGGAACAGTACAGTATAGTATTAATACAGTACCTCCAGAAGGGGGCACGCACACAAAACAGCAATTTCGTGCATCAGGAGTTGCTACTTTTTATTCTCCTTGATAACAAATTTTCAAAAGGAGGAATGTGTCTGAAGCCGTCTTTCGTACGCTTGTATTACCATTTTACTTCGCCAGCTACTTTGCTTGAAAGTTTATAGCTAAATGGTAAATGTATATAGACACAGCAAACACACTTCAATGTATTCGCATTCATTCACCAAAGTTCCTTCGGAAATTTGGTTTCTTGTCGCAGACATAGCCTCAGTTTTCTCATCCTGTACAAATCTGTCACTACTGACACAAACCCGACACCTCGTGATCAGTCTGCAGCCATGTTCGTGCCTTCTGTCACTACTTAGGTTTACATTTATACCTCAAAAGTTTAATTATTGCCATAAAATCGAACCTAAATTAAACTTTTACACAGACGCCTTGTTTGACATTCAGAGGACCGTGCATCGTGATTTACTCTTAAAAGAAAACCGGCAAGATGCACTAATTTCTCAAATTTATTTTTAGAATAGAACTCTACATGTTTCGGACAGGTTTTCTGTCCATCATCAAGAGTCTAGCTCTGTACACACAGCAATGGGTATATGTCATACAAGTTTTGCTGACTGCAGTCAGCAAAACTTGTACGACATATACCCATTGCTGTGTATACAGTGCTAGATTCCTGACGATGGACAGAAAACCTCTCCGAAACATGTAGAGTTCTATTCCAACAATAATTGGAGTAATTCGTGCATCTCGTTGGTTTTATCAGAAGAGTACAGACGCCATGTATTTATTTTACTTTCAACACAAATATTACCTGAATAAATGTCGCATATATTTTCTCACGATTTATATAGCAATATACTTACAGTTGCGGCATCATAAATGTTGTGGCGCTAGTGTCGCTTCCCTCCCACAAGTCTTGGTTTTTATTATGTTGGTACTGACTGCAAGGAATGCGAAGTGTTGCGTTTCTTCTACTGGTACAATATCCGTACAAATTTTGATGGATATTTTTCACTCGTTAAGAATGCTGGCGTGTGGAGACACGCACGCACGTAAGTACAGACAGACAGACAGACAGACAGAGAGACACAGAACGGTGATCACTTAAGCTCGTTTTTTTTTTAATTTCTGGGAAGGAAATACAGTGCGTTCCTTTTATCGTTTCTCCGAGTATGGCAGCTTTCACGGGATGTGCCGGAAGATGCAGGCCATGAGTTAAAGCTGCCGCACTGGGAAGAGACGTAAAAGAAACACCCTGTATGCTACATTGTCTTATAAACCTATCATAATCAGAACCTGGATTCCGATGCTATAATGTAGTATCTCAGGATAGTTCTGTGTCTGTTAATACGGAAGTAACGGCTCTTTGGTGCCGTCGTTTGAAGCCGAATGTCCCGATCGGCAAAAAGGGCAGAACCGGACAGCCGCCGGACACATGACATCCGTCACCGTTAAACCCCTTCCACCCTTTCCCCCCGTTGAGGGATTTGTGTACTACAACGGCATTTTTATCCGTGAGTGATGAGCCTGCCCAGAAACTACAGCCATGTTATGGAAATGTCCCACTGTTGCCAACCTGTAGATAAAATCTTTCTATGACAACAGAGGAGAAACGCAACGTCAGCGGTCTATCAGTACTGGCCAGCAAGCCTACTGAACTGCTTCATGTCTAGTGCGTGTGGTTTACCAAGAGAAATTTAACACACCCTGTGAATAAAATATTGCAAATCTTCACAGCGGCTGGACATAAATCGTAGCTGCAGTGAACAATTTGTGCTTCGTCAGGTTCAGAACATCTTTTCTGCTTATTGCTGTACTTTCAGGGGTGAACATTATGTGAATTCACATTCTCCATCTCATCCTGTTTTCGTGTAATGAAATGGCCTAAAATCCCCCCGATTCCTGTAAAAATGTTCGTATTTATTGAAATCGTTTTCATGTCCGAGTTTGGTGTGTAAGATATAATAATGGTGCGACGTACTGGTGGCTGTTATCACGTGTGACAGACATCACATTCCAAATGTGATTGATTCTCATGCTTTTGCACAGTCTTCAGAGTACGAAATGTGTTTCAGCTCCGTGTAGATACAATTCAGAATATTCTGTGCCCAGGAATTTCATATCTAACCAAACCTCCTATATTATTCGGTATACACTCTATTTCTGGAACACACTGGCTATTAAGTGACTGTTCCTATCACTTTTTATTGTCAATATATTCTGACGTCACTCTACTAAAAATACGTAACTGTGTGTGAATGCAGTCCACGACAGGTCTGGTCAATAAATTCACCATTTATATTTTATGTGCCAAGAGAGGTGCAAGTAGGAAGCTGGAGACATAAGTAAACAGATAACAGATAAGTAGAGGGACAGTAATATATATATATATATACATATATATGGTGGACAGGCAGTCAGGAAGGCCCATGACATTACATTAAGATATAGATATATAGATATAGAAACAGATATAGAAAAAGATGTATAATATATAGATATAGGTACTGATATATATATATATACATATATAGAGAGAGGAGATATAGATACAAATATATATATATATATATAGATACAGGTATAGATATACACTCGGCATCTCAGTTTCCTAATATTTAACTTGGACAGTCTGTACCTCTATACACTTACGTATCAAGACAGTGTACTAATTTAGTTACACGCTAAACAATGCGACAATATCCATGTATTTTTTTCCAATTGATTGAGTCGTTAAATCATTCGTTCTTGTCTCCGGTCAACAACCACTTTAGCACACACAATTCTGACACTCGTTTCAGAACTTCGTGGCAAGTGGCTTCCCATTCTCAGCGCACTTCACGTCCTTACACAACAACAATATGTCGCTCTACGCTGCGTACCGTTTTGTTTGTTACAGTAACTCTTACACCCTGATCCCCATTCATCTTAATTTTTCACAGCTACAAGTGGGCCTAGGTTATTCGTCAAGGTAGTAGCAGGTCTGTATCTGGTGACGTAGCGCCTGACGTCACGGCTCAGTTTTTAGCATTACTTCTTTACATTTTAGAGGCAGCGTGTTGTGATACCATACCGAAGACCAGATTTCCTGACAGAGCTTCTTCGTGGCATCCTTAGGCGTCCCTCGAATCAGGCACCAAGAGTGGACAGTGCGCATGCCAACTGCAGGACCCGATCATCTCGTAACTGATAAAAATGGTAAAGGTAAAGGTAAAGGTAAAGCAATCCTTGTACAGGCCCTGAAGGGTTCAGGAGGATGAGAATCCCAGATTTCGAAACATTCAGTACTTTTAGGTGGCAACGTATTCAGCCCTACGCACCGGCCGCCTTTACTCCCCAGGAAATATTCTTGGTGCTCATATCTGTTAGAGGCTGAGGCGAACCCAGGAACATAGTGTGGCCTGAAGGATTATGTCAATAAATATTCCATTGACACAATCGGGAATGGAACCCGCGACTTTCCGGCTTATAACGCAGTGCCTCAACCAGCTGCACCACCGCGTGCCTCCGTGTAACTGATAAAAATGTGGTTAAATAAACTAATGAAGTAGCTCGGTCTAAGACACGTAAACTCGCAGATGATGCGGAGTTGTTCCGTAAACAAAGGATCAACCAGATGGCCCTGTTTCTTGCACAGGGCCATCTGTGTGACATTTCAGGGACGCCAGGTCATGGGTGAAAGGTTGATCAGTGCTCGTCAAAATCTTCTCGTGGTAATAATAATGTAGCAAGCATCAGTTCTGGTTCAGCGCCATGAAACAAGTATACTGTGGAAGACTGCTTGCTCGTTACTCTTTCATTGCTACAAGCAGCTAGAAGGGTACTTCCCCTACACGGAAGACCATACTCCATTATAGACCCTCACATCTCACCCCACCTTTTGCTCAACTCCCCCTCACCCTTCTTCCTATGGAGAATATTGAATATGGTCTCGTGAAATGACGAGATCGCCTAAATGTCGAATGCATAAATCAAAGGAACGTAAAGACGGCACAGGGCTGAGTCTGGGGAATGAAACTGACCAGCGGACACGTTAGTACGGACTGGGCCCAGAGAAGTGATGAAATGACAAGTGACAAGATCACATGATAGCTGGCTTGGGGGATGAATTGGCAGGGTGGTAGGGGGAGAGAAAAAGTTGCACGCACCACTAAGCGTTATCCATCCGTTAAAAAAGTGTCCAAAGTTGTGATTTAGCAACAGATAAGATGTTTTGTGAAAGAAGCATAAAGTTTTTTATGTTTATTGGACCGTGCAGCATCTTGATAGTTGAATAAAGAGAGACAAACTTGATGTCACTTGCTTTATAATTACATTATTTAATGCTCAACATGTTTCGGATGTTAATACACCCATCCTCAGGAGCTTGCGACTGAGGATGCAGGCTGAGGCACTAGTGCCTCAGCCTGCATACGGATACCACACCACCACAGACAAACCACAACGTAACACTAACACACATCGAACCAGAGCAATACAACCCATGAAATAACTCAACAAATAAGTCGCAAGCGCCTGAGGACGGATGTATTAACATCCGAAACATGTTGAGCATTAAGTAATGAAATAATAAAGCATGTGACATCAAGTTGGTCTTTCTTTATTCAAGCATAAAGTTGTCTGGTCGTTCCGAGCGCAGCCTAACAGCGAGGACGCCGTGCCGACTGCAGCTGGCTACTGTGTTACGGAGCTGAGACGGCAGGTTACTGTATCAACAGTATGCGTGGCATTAAAGAACAAGAGGCTTTAATACTCAGACTATAGGAGAAAACACTGATTATTGGTTTGTTTGATTCAGTTATTCACTGATTTTCTATTAAGCTTACTGTCTTATGGAATGCAATTCAGTGTATACCGAGGCTATGGAAAAATGTCCAGAGAACTTCCGTCATACTATTCTCTCCAGTCCCTCAGACACATGTTCACACATCTGTTGGCAGCGATAACTATGTAAGAATCTCTGCCAGCGACAGGTTCTTTGGGTTTACTGCCTTGGCGGGCAGGGCCTCTTGCAATATCCCAACAGACTTCGAATACCTTTCCGTCGCTTCATTGTTGTTTGGCGGGTAGGTACTAACGTTTAGGAGGAAACGTCTGTCTCTGTTGTCACAGCAGACAACTAAGGACAGAAGACACGGAATATCCTTTTTACGGAGAAAGAAAAAAGAAGGACTTGGGCTACGAGGACAACAAATGGAAAACGATGGTCAATACGGACGGAGCCTGTGCTAGGCTAAACATTCTACCTTAAAAGACGTGAGCGGCAGGTCCCGCTCAAGTGGTACCAATATAAACGGCATCGCCTTCTACAAAACCGTTGTTATACGGCTTACCGGATTGGAAAACCCAACGTAATATTGAGATTGAAAGTAACAAATAATTGAGATTGTTTCAGTGTTCCTTCTATTTTCTTTCCTTAATTCTTTCATAAAATCATAATGAATTATATTAGAGTCATAAGTGTTAAAATACCAGAACCAAAATAAGTCGCAGCCTTATTAAAATATAAAGGTAAAGCAGTCCCGTTACAGGCCTGGAGTGGCCCAGAGGGTTTCAGGAAGTTAAGGTTCCCAGATTACGTGACAACGGCACAGGATGGTGGTAAGGTTGTCAGCCTTACGCACCGGCCGCCTTTACCCCCAGAAAATGCTCCTGGTACTCATTTCTGTTAGAGGCTGAGTCGATCCCAGGGCCACA
>Ga0123355_10022978_pt1 | contig 10004 bp, 12 predicted proteins | sample TergutEmb28metaG_3_FD_89872 | JGI IMG/M metagenome (GOLD analysis project Ga0123355, IMG submission 89872) | Embiratermes neotenicus P1 segment gut microbial communities from Petit-Saut dam, French Guiana - Emb289 P1 | ecosystem: Host-associated > Arthropoda: Insects > Digestive system > Gut ...
TCTTTTCCCAAATTACAGCTGCCCCCAAAACCCCCGACTTGGGGGCTACCCCCCCCAGATTCCCCTTCTCTCTGTCCTCTTTCCTCAACCGAATTTGTTAATCCCCCCCCCCCCCAAAAAAAAAACAAAGTTCCTGGGTACGCCACTGATAGAAATTATAATTGGAAAATGTAAAGACGAAACACAATGCGACCGACACGGTCATTTACAAAAGATAAGGATATTAAAGTAAAGAAGAAAACAAGAGAAAAAAAATATTTTAGGGAGATGTACAGTACAAGGTCTGTGCAGTTAATATGATTGGGCTTCTTTGTAAACGTTATTTTTTATGGCATTTTCATTCCCAAACATTTGAAATTTGCCCAATTTTTAGGCATTTATCAACTCAAATGTGTTTACGTCTTTGTACTGAATTCTGATCACGAAACAAGGACATATACGTAATATTATTTTTAGACGTGTCCGCAAAATGGCGAAAAGCTACTATTAGCTTCGTCAGGTATGTCATTTTGTCTGTTCGTATGGAACAATACGGCTCCAATTGGACGGATTTTCATAAAATTTGATATACGAGTATTTTTTTTTTTTTTTAGAAAATCTGTCGACAGCATTCAAGTTTCATTAACACCTGACAAGGAACTTTACGTAAAGACCTACATGGTGATTCAGGAGGAATCTGCACTACTTTGGGATATGATAGTATGAGTGATTCTAAGCAAAAAAGTTCGTACGAACATGGGTCCGATTTTGAACGGTTACGGAGATATGACCGCTTGAAACTTGGAATAGAACGTAATGATTATTGACAATGAACGGAAGAAAATAATAAACCAGTATAATACATGATACATTTAAAGTATAAATGTAAAGTTCACTTCGTGAAATTACCTTTAATTTGAATTGATCTGTGCTTAAAGCTGGTTTTCGAAAATGTCACCGCCGGCCGCAACACAGGCTGCCGCTCGGTTGTGAACTGCGCTAGTTGCTGGTTGCAGCTTCCGCTGACTCATTCAGATGCGGTCCGCGGCGTGCAAAATGCGACCAAGCAATGCATCTCGCGTTACTAAGAGCTGGTTCCGGAAGCGCGGTTCACATGAGGGCGTGTACGGGAATTAAAAAATGCCCATAACTCCGTAACCGTTCAATATCGGACCCATGTTCGTATGAACTTTTTTGCTTAGAATCACTCATACTATCATATCGCAAAGTATTGCAGATTCCTCCTGAATCACCCTGTATGTACATACACAATATCTCGCCGAATACTTCTTAGAATGAGAAACGTTTCAGGCAAAAGTTATAGAGAAAATCAGGACACATATTTTATGTTCAACAACGCTTTCCTTAAAATCGTGACGTTTACGAGATAATATTGATAATATGTTACAGCCAGACAGGACACAGGTAACAATACACTACGGCGGGCGCATGGGCTTTGAATGTGGATAAAGGCTACATTCAGCACATTCAGAACATATAGTAGGCCTACTTATTGCTTTTCACGACAATGGCTACGCCGAAGCAGTGGCGTACCCAGGAATTTCGTTCGGGGTGGGGTTCAACAAATTCAGTTCAGGACAGAGGACAAAGAGAACGGGGATGTGGGGGCGGTAGCCCCCTAATCAGGGGTTCTGGAGGCAGCTGTAATTTAATTCCGTACAAGAAATTTCATTTTATATAGTAAAATTTTCTTAATTTTTGGTACTTTAAGACTATTTATGATGACATCCAATTTATTTGTCATGGCTAATATAAAACAATAGCGAACGTAGGTAGTTGTAAAATTTTACTGCCTCTTTTCCGAACATCTTGGGGTGTTGGCGTACTAAATTCAGCAGTTTTTAACAACTTTCACAATCGGGTTGAGTTTGGCACGATTTTGGACGGCCTTCGGAATTTCGGGCGGGGGGGGTTTGAACACCCCAACCCCTCCCCTCCTCCCTCGGTGCGCCACTGCGCGGAAGCGACCCAATGTCACGTTTATACCTACACTACCTGTCTTTTTCTCTCGATTAGATTCCAGTCACTTTATAGTATCTGTCATCCAATAGATTAACCAGTTCCAGACCCACCTGATTTCACTGGGTCTTCTTATTCTCCTTCCTCAACGTCTTTATCCAAATATGGCCATTCGATCATCGTCTACAGGCAAAGCCAACATAGTCTACACATTCTATCAACAATTTGCAACATCCTAGCTCCCGTCTATTTCTCTAACATCGCAGATTCACATTTCCCTATCCGGATACCTTTCTTTCCTACAGAATATTCCACGTTAAACAGCGCTACACAACATTTCTGCTGAACTCCCGAACACATTAATGGACACCGTGTTGTCTGCAGACGTCTGTTTCAAATACGTGACGAAAACCAGAGGTATATTCAGATGTACCCTGAACAAGAAGCATTCGTATCTCCATCAGGTGAGGAATTTAATATCAGAGCACCTGTCTACAGCGAAGTTAATAAAGCGAATGCCTACGTATATTCCTAATAAAACGAAATTAGTACTGGCATTGTTCGCCTCCCAAAGTCGGGTGCCTTCGAGGAATTTCTTCCAGTGTGTGTGATGTAAGGAAGAAGGCATGAACAAGTGTCATTTAATTGTGACCTGCGAATAAAATTCATATCAACTACCTGACTGACATACTAGCTTAACTAGCTGCTTAGCCTACATGTTGCTTGCTAAGTTACTAAGTCGCAGACTACTGTGTAGCTTACTTTCCGATTTGTAGCACAGCACCTTAACCACTGTGCTACGGCGATCGCAGAAACGTATGGTGACGGAAAAAGATGGTCCAGTGATGCGCGAACCAAAACTTACCGCCAGGTCAAGGAGCTCAGTTAAATCGAGCTCCAAACAGTGGGTGGGCAGGGTGGGTGTGTGGGTGGGTGGGTGGGAGGGAGAGAGAAAACTACCACCTTCAATTCCTCCGTTTTTCTTGCACTTCTTTCTGCGTCTCACAAAATGCAGTTCTGTATGAAATTTCCCCACAAAAATTCCGTAGTTATTATATTTTAACATTAAACAAGGGGCGCAACTCCCCGCACAGACAGATAGCAGCAGTCACGACAGACGAAATGTCTGACATCCATTCTTCGCAGGGCATGGGACAGCGCAGCTCCATATTACCGCACACCTGAGGGACTACGGAGTTTAATTAAATATTTCCCATTCAGAATTCTATTGGATTACGAATAATTCCTGCTGAGTGGCCTATGTAATGTTGTGACGAGGTATGACTCAGAGCGTCACGGTCTGTTGTATACAACAGAGCCCCTGCTGCGTACTAAATGAATTGCCCTGCACGACGGGACACTACAGGTCTTCTAACAAGACATAGAAGTTCAAGAAATTGCTGATTCTTACAGAATCAAATATTCGTGAAAATCGCTACATACGTAAGGTTTCAATTGAACTGAATTGTATTTGGGTTCGAGCCCTTCCGGGCTCGATACACCTAGGCCTTAGGACAGGCCCTTTGTGACCCATGTTCTATTACTAAATTAGAGGGGCCTTGTTCTTTTAGCAAATGTCCAGATGGCCCCTATATTTAGTTTCCTAATATACCCTGGGTCTAAAAAGAAGGAGCCTAGATAAGAAACCACGGCCTCACACGCACACAAAACACGAACTGAATTTCCTCCTCAGTACCACACTTCCTACAAATGGGGTTACTGCTAAGCCCCATTACAAAAGAGGAAACCTCGGCTCACACTCTCTGTGAATGTGAGGCTTTGGCCTCACTCAGCCATGTGTAACTGGGCTCCTTTTTCTTGGAGCCAGAGGACATTAAGAGCATAAAGTTTGGGGGCCATCTGGGACTTCAGTAAAGTAACAGGGATCCCATGATTTGACATGGGGCACAAAGGGCCCTGCTATTAAAGTCTAGGTGCATCGGGACCGTGAGGTCCCGAACCCAAGTGCACTCTACACATCTACACTACCTACAGCCTCATTACATATAAATGTCGCCTCAAGGTGTTGTGTCCAGTGAGAAGACCAATGACAACCCAGGTTTGTGTCCTATTAAAGGACTACTTTATGCTTACGTTTTGAATACAAAATTCAGCTGCTCATAAGATGCACGAAACACACCTTACGACTTCAATTTATCAACCAACGAATGCACAGATAACTTCACATAAAACACTTTTAAAACACTTTAAGACACCCCGACATGTTTCGATCTTGTCAGATCATCATCATCAGGGAGCTCTGTTCCTTGCTAAAAATATATTATAGTATTCACAATTCAATTCGTATTTGCAAACGAGGTGTTGTGGCAGCATATCATGTTTTGTGGGAATGTGTTGTGGAGCAGTGGCTAAGTGTGCGTCGTACGACGCACACTTAGCCACTGCTCAAAATTGCTCACAGTTACTTCTATTAAAGCCGTTAAATGTATTTTGCCTTTACTTTTTGATTCTCCCTCGTACATCTGAATATTCCTGTGTTGATGTTGTCTGTGAGCTGGGGTGGTGAGTACTGAACTGTGGTGGATATCGGACGTAACTTTAGCGATGTATAATTCCGGAGCTCCCTGAGGATGAAACAAATGTATCGAAACATACAGGAGTAATTCTAACATAAATATTGTTAAACAAAAAAATAGTGAGCACTGTTGGTGGAAATAAAAACTATATACGATGGCCGGTACGTACATTAAAGAAACAGCTTAAGTAGTGTTTCAATTTCTTTTTCTCGGAAATGGAAAATAAACAAATGTCTATAAACAAATATATGACAACAATCAACGATTTATTAGATCTTAACCATATACAGAGGTCAAAAGAGCCAAATCGGAAGACCCTTGTCCAGGATAGGAGAAGATGGAAGTGGTTGAGAAGGCCAAATCTCTGCCCTAAGAGTTGTTGAGCTGTACAGAGAAGAAGATTAGATTTTAACCTCACAGGCTGCAAACACGAAATATCATATATTCAACGAAATAAAAGTTTGCGCCCTGGTTATCCGAGTTGGCGCAAATTTTAAGTCTCAGGAGATTCTGCAGCATCCACCTTTCAATCCGAATATATAAACAACGGATTATCGGATAAGTTGATGACTACGTACGGTATGAATCACCGGGTACTTATTAAAGCGCATTATAATACGGTTTCATGATTTCTTGACTTTTTATTCCTGCGACGTACTTCGCAGACATCATGAGACGAATGTCGGTATCTGGACATTTATTTTCTCCAACTTAAAAGTTTTCACGTGGCCATCAGCTTGTTCTGAAGTGATGGATGAGCATATCGCATTTGGCCTCGGAGTCATCTGGTTTGACACGCTTGCTCCGACGCGGCCTGCTGATCTCACTGACAGCAGGTAAGCACACATTTACGACCGCTGAAAGTTACGGCTGTCGTAATGTTTGCCGGTAGTGACGAGGCATAAAATGTTGGACCACGTGTTTGTCGAAGTAGCACTATAAATGCATTAATGCCTGCTCGTAGACTATTTTCAGCATTGCAAACGACTGGAATTACAATTAACACCAACGAAAGCAAATGCGTAAAATACCTTATATTAATTTGTACACATAAACTCTGCTACATGTTTCGACGAAAGTTCCCCGTCGACAGGAAGACAATGACACAAAGAAAACACAAGCATAAAGTTAAAACATTACTGAATACACTGCATATATGAGGCTTATTCAGAAAGTAAGTAACGTTTCGCTGTAAACAAATCGAGTAAGGTTTCGTATAAAATTTTATTGTTATCAGATTCTACATTCTTTAAACCATTTTCCCACACATATTCCGCCATTATTGAGGCACTTATCGTAGCGGGGCACACGTTTTTGTATACCCTCCTCATCGTCCGCCTGCGATGTTAGCCACTACTGTCAATGTCATAAAGTAGAGTCCTTGAAATCTGAGAAAAGTGCAGGGACAGATCAGAAATTGTGAAATGTCTGTCGTCACGCATTCTTTCGTTGACCTAAAGCACCAAATCATTATTCACCAAAGATGGACGCCCACTTCGCGCCTCATTCTGCACGTTCTCTCATTCTTCATTGAACATCCGAAACCGTTTCCTAACCATCCCATCACTCATCGAATTGTAACCATACACTTGTCAGATCTGGTGATGAATCTCACTTGGTAGCACATTCCTAGTGTTCAAAAAACCAATTAAAGACCGTATTTCACGGTCCGCGGCCCCTTCAATTGTCTTAAGCATGTTTAACGCACAGGAACAGACATAAACATAGAACGAATTTCACGAAATGGCGTCTGTGGCTTCTCAATTGATAGAGGAAGTCACTGCACATGCGCAAAGTGACAGTCCCGAGGATGCGCGAGAGATATACGCAGACGGTACTTACTTTCCGAATAACCTACGTACGTTTAGAAGCAGGGGAAGCTACAGATTAAAAAGTCTAAATGTTATACAGCTGAAATATACTATATAATGACGCCACAACACATTACTGGGACTATATACATTTTGGATCAAAGCATCAACATTACACGGTCTTATGTACACAACCAGCTAGGTACAACGTACACAACATGTGTTACAAATAATTTTTAACAATGGACATTTCAGCAAAAAAATATTTACACTTCTAAATCAATAGCTGTTATTGTTTACACTTATACACTACACGAATTTGAAATGTTTTAACTAAGTGTGTATTTGATAATTGAAGAATAAGAGACCAACTTCATGTCACAATTTACTAAGTTTTATTTCACTTCTTCTATGCTCTACATGTCTCAGACATTAATACATCCATCATCAGGAGCCTGCGATTTTTCTATTGTATCACCACATTAGTTGTGTGGTCTAGATTCGATGTGTGCTGGAGTTTCGGTGTGGCTGGGTTGGGGCGGTATCCGTGTGGCAGGCTGAAACCTGCATCACCCCAAACCAGCCACACCGAAACTCCAACACACATCGAAACAAGGACACACAACAAATGTGGTGAAACAATAAAAAAGTCATAGGCTCCTGATGATGGATGCATTAATGTCCGAAACATGTTGAGCACAGAAGACGTGAAATAAAACTTAGTAAATTGTCACATGAAGTTGGTCTGTTATTCTTCAATTTTCACAATGATGCACGGTCCAATATACATAAGATTTAAGTGTGTATTTCTTTATAACATGGTCTTCCTAAAGATGGTGAGCATTCGCAAAAAACATGTAGATTTAATATGTGTAGATAAATTGTAACACATTTTACATACTGCAAGTGCATTTATTTGTATTATAGCAATTACAATCTTAAACGCACGAAATGAATAATATCAAAACACATATTTTGTTTATTCGTAGGAAACTCCTTTTATTCGTCAAATCTTTCCTCGTTTATAGTTTTCAATTCTACCCTCTCACCACTTTTCATGTTTTACATTTTCATTTCTTGTTTTCCCCCTTTTCTCTTTCTTTCATTTATCCCTATCTTTCTAACGTACAATTCCTTTCTTTCCTTCCTTCTTTATATCACATTTCATTCGTTACATCCTTCGTATCTTACTTGCAACTAACCCAACAGCGACAACTTCGGGAATTCAAGTATTCTGAGACGTGACGCTCACGACCCAGCGTAACATCCCAAAAGACTTCAATCCTGAACCACAAAACTGCCAGAACATCAAATCTTGCAACTGAACTCTCCACTGTAGCCTACAGGCATGTCGCGCCACAGTAATGGACAAGTCAAGACACTGCCTGGCGTTACGAAGGCACTGAATATAAAAGAACTACATACGTGTAAGTTTTATCTTAGTGATTGACCAACTTAATGCACAAAATATTGTTTTATAAAAACTTTATTATATACCTCTACATGTTTGGAGCACTATGTGCTCATCATCAGGAGGTCAAAATAGTATTATACAGCATCTGGTATCATCACACTAAAACGAGTGGTCTAAAATCATTAAAATACAATTCTATAAATATGAACACACAGTACTAAAATTTATGTATGAATTTTTAGGGTGCTCATATTTATAGAATTATATTTTAGTAATTTTAGACCCCTCACTTCATTCAGTGTGATGATACCAGATGCTCTATAATACAATTTTGACCTACTGATGATGAGCACAGTAGTGTTCGAAACATGTAGAGGCATATAATAAACTTATTATAAAACAAGATTTTGTGCATTAAGTTGGTTAATTACCAAGATTATACTGAGATGCACGGTCAGCAAAACATGAAAATACGTGTAAGTTGTTACTCCTTGCAGCGACGTAATGTCATCAGCTACTTAAAGGTACGTAGGCCTACGGATATGATCTAGGAGGATATCAAGACAAAGTTGTGACTCGCACGTTTACAATATATACATTAAAAACCGGTGTTAGCTTCGAGTCTGTTTTTCCGAGAATGCTCGAACACATCCATAAACACGAAACATCTACACACAAAAAAAAACTGAAAATTTGAAAATCGACAATACCGGCGGTGCAAGGCTACCCAGGAGGGTTCTTTGCAGTGTTCTGCAGGTGCCACTCGTATTAAATTTCATTAAAATCCGCCCAACATTTCTCTAGTTGAAAGGCGTCGATGGGGACAGACACGACGGGTTTTCATTGTGCACTTTGTACAATGAAATTCCGCCCCGCCCCCCGCCCCCCGCCCCCCACCCACCACTATCCCATTTGCCGACCAAATGAAGTTAGGACCAAAATTTCCCGAAGAAAATATCAATTCAAACTAATATAAAATGTCATTGTAATTTCATTTCGAATTACATTTCGCAAACCGCGGTGGCACAGTTGTTAAGGTGCTGTGCTACAAATCGGAAGGTCGCTGGTTCCATCCCAGCTGGTGTCATTGGAATTTTTCATTGACACAAAATCCTTCCGATCGCACTATGGCCCTGGTGTCGACTCAGCCTCTAACAGATGTGAGTACCAGGAGCATTTCCTGGGGGTAAAGGCGGCCGGTGGGTAAGGCTGACAACCTTACCATCATCCTCTATCGTCATGAAATCTAGGAACCTTAACTTCCTGGAACTCTGTGGGCCACTCCAGGCCTGTAATGGGACTCACTTACCTTTACCTTTACTACATTTCGAACAGTGCAAACGAAGTGGTGATTACTTCCAACGGCTGTCTATGGGGGCAACCGAAATTCTACTTATTTTAATCCCCCTTCGATACCCTATAGCGTGCACATTCCAAACTATTTCATATTTTCGACTTAAGGCCAGAAGTATCCTGTTCCTCAGACGGGATGTACCTGTTATCAGAATAAACAGAAATCTATGGACAATTGCGGATGCGAAGTCTTCGTATTGAACTTGATGTGTTCCATGTTCACATATCTTAAGAGGGTGTGAACCAAATATACACATCCACTGAACAACATAAACACTCACGACTTTATTGTATTTTAACGAGAATGTGGACATAAAATGTTCAAGAACATAACAGTCGCTTCAGAATATCAAATGTAATAGTACTTACTTACTCCATGGAGCAGCGTCCTTTTTGAGAAGCTAACAGGTATTCAGCTAGTCAAGAAATTCTCCGCATTTTATGGAACCCGAAGGTTCATTACCGCAGTCACAAATGCCCGCCACCTGTCCCTATCCTAAGCCACCTAGATCCAGTCCATATCCCCACATCCCACTTCCTGAATATCCATCACAATAGACATTTGTAGTAATTTGTACATTACATGTTTTCTTGTTATACGACGGTCCGATGGTCACAGGACAGACCGAAACATGTTGCTGAAGAATAACACCATGTGACTGAACACATGTTTTTAAATGTGCATTAGTTGGTTCATCATTCGGTGTAGAATCTTTTGTCTTCCAGGTTGCTATCCAAAAATTTAAACATCAAGATATATGGAACTATAATTTTGCCTGTCGTTCTGTATGGGTGTGAAACTTGGTCGTTGACATTGCGGGAAGAAAGGAAGCTGAGGGTGTTTGAGAACATGGTGTTGAGGAGAATATTTGGACCTAGGTGGGACGAGGTAACGGGGGAAAGGAGGAGATTGCATAACGAGGAGCTAAA
>Ga0123355_10022979_pt1 | contig 10004 bp, 5 predicted proteins | sample TergutEmb28metaG_3_FD_89872 | JGI IMG/M metagenome (GOLD analysis project Ga0123355, IMG submission 89872) | Embiratermes neotenicus P1 segment gut microbial communities from Petit-Saut dam, French Guiana - Emb289 P1 | ecosystem: Host-associated > Arthropoda: Insects > Digestive system > Gut ...
CGCAAGGCGGCGGTGCGAGAATTCGTATGGCACGCATGGCAAAAGAAACTACACCGCCTACCGGCATAAATGTTGCAGACATATTATTACTGCCGCCTGCAGCTATTAGCCTAAGCGGGCGGGTAAAATCTGTGTTGCGTTACCACATACGGCATATTTTGCGAATGCCGGTAAAAACACTGCTTGTGGTTGGTATGACCTTGCTGTTTATTACCGCATTGGGCTGGCTTAACTCCACAATTTTATTTACCGAAAGTGAAATAGAACGCTTACACGCCTCTATTCCCGTTACCGGCGAAGTTGTGGATCCAATAATACATGAAAACATACATGAACTCACATTCGGATATAACATCCCACGGCACGCCATTAACATACTGCAAGCAAGCGATTTTTTAGACAGCTACTACTACACCATAATACTCGGCTCAGAAATCGGGATGGGATTGTTCCCATATGTACCAGGCGAATATGAATTTGAATTCGACTGGATGACATCGGCACGAGCGGGAGCGTGGCCGGTTATGGATACATTCAAAAGTTTTAATTGCTGGGAAACATTTGTGTACGAAAGCACAGCAATAGAGGTTTTTGGCACAGGACTTGGCGAGCCATTTACCCTTACCTTTACCCCGGGCTATAGCTGGGAAGATTTTGTTTTCACACCTAGGAATGCCGACGTAATACCTGTTATAGTACATGAATCTTTGTTAGAGCGGGATTTGACAATAAGCAACCACGGTGTTACTCATTACAACCCATGGCTTTATGGAGAGTTATTAGAGCAGCGGTTATACCTAGGCGGCACAGCGTATTTTGGCTGGTCTGGCTCTCCTAACGAAGTACCCTTAAAAATTATAGGCGTATATCGCGGCGGGCATCCAAGAAGTGCTTACAGTATGGGGCGTGAGCTTATATTAATGCCGGAACATACACTACAGGGGCATATTGCGGCATTAACATTTTCCATAAGGCAAGATATGCTGCCGTATTTATATGATTTAGAGCGTGGTATTGCAGAGCAGCTAATGTATTTGATATTGCACCCAGTTACTGGCCAAGGTATAAATGCCCGGCTGGCATTTGAAAACCACACAATAATACTTGACGACGCAGAGCTTAGAGAGGTTGTTACCCCGCTAGAACAAAACTTGAGCCTATTAAGGCTCTTGTACCCAATTGCTATGGCACTTAGCTTTGTACTTGCCATTGGGCCTGTACTGCTTCTAATGCTGCAAAACGCCCATAATGCTGCGATACTGCGGGTACTGGGCATGCCACGTTACAAAGTAAGAGTTTTCCTTTGCTTAGAGCAGTTGGCGGTATGCGCTGTCGGGCTTGTTGTTGGTTTTATTGCGGCGTTGGTTATGGGTGTAAGTTTTGGCACTGCGGGTATGTTTGTTGGCATATTTTTAGCCGGCGCGGCAATTGGCGTTGTTGCCGGAGTTATTGTAATTTGCAGCAAAACGCCAATAGAGTTGTTGCAAGTTAGAGAGTAGGAGGTTTGTATGCGTAAATTACTTATTGTATTGGGTACATTTAATGCAATAGTAAATACATTGTATTTAGCCCGGTTTTTTGGGGTACTTCCGCCGGAAGACGTCGTGTATGGATATATACCGTGGTTTATGTCGTTTGCATTGCCTAACATGGTTTTTACCTTTCTATCGTGGCTACTGGTATATTCATTGCTAAAAAAAGCCGCCACATTAGCTGTGGTGGCCGGGTTATTAAATGCAGGAGGTTTAGTTTTTCATGCATTAAATGGTTTAATGTTCGGTTTTTATACGGGCTATCTGCAAACTATGACGTTTAATGCAATATTTGAAATTGCTGTTTACGCGTACGGTTTATGTCTTGCCGCTTTTTACATCGCATATTTTTGGAGGGTTACAGCAAGGAGTATTAAATAGCTACCGCAGCTCTGACGTTCATAATTTCTGGCAAATACGCCGGTAGTTTTGCGCATACCAAATTTTGTGTAATACTGCTGCATGTCTTCGTCGCAAAGTAAGTCTACCATGTATAAATTTTTTAAAGACTCCAGCATTCGGGATGTTAACTCTTTTCCAACCCCTTTTTTCTGGTACTCCGGCAATACTTCCAATAGTGGAATATATGCCGCCATAACCCCGTCGGATACAGCATTAATAAAGCCTGCTACCTTGTTAGCAGATGTGTCTATGGCAACCCAGGCGATGTATGAGCCTTGTAGAATTCGTAAATGAGCCACTGATGACGGCGGGTTAGGCCAGCCGACAAAAAAACCGCCCTGTAGCATTTCCGGTATTATGGTGGTTACGTTTGTTGTATATTTAATTGTCAATTTTATCACTCCTTTGTTTTCTCACTGCATTTATAAAAAGCCACTGCAAATATTGATAATTACATCAACGCTATTTGCAGTGGCTTTGGTTATTATTTTGTAAAATCAGCGTTACCCCCTGTTACCACAATTCGACCTCGTGTCAAATTAATAGATTATATTATACATTATTTTGTAGCTATTCACAATACAAACATAGCGCCGAATAGGGCAAACGCTTCATGCGTTTGCCCTGAGCGCTCGAATTACATAACAAATGTATACCGGCTGGTCCCAGCTCGTTCACCTTTGGCTGTGATAGTAACAACGCTGGAAGGCGCAGCCTGAACCAGCCATTCGGCTTTTTTCTCGCTACGGCCTTTCATATGCCCAAGCTCCAACTTGTCTTTGCCTTGGGCAACGCTTATGCTTTCACCGCTAATTATTACTTCCACCGGCTTTGTAACAGCAGTAGTTGCCGCCAACGCAGTACCTGCAGAATTCAGGTACCCGCTATTTACTACACCACAACTTATGCGATACAGCCCATCAGCAACTTTTTCTGTTTTTACTTTACGCACTACAAGCCTAGCCATTGCAAGTGCTTGCATATTAGTAAAACGCATATTCTTCTCGCATATTTCCGGTAGAAAACGAGCCGGCGGGTTTTGGAACATATATTTATTTTTCCAGCCACCAATTTCCACATCTCCAAGTTGGGGGTGTTCAAATTTTTCCCATGGAAGAAAACCGTTAAGTTGTTCTTGGTCATGCCATGCCAAAACTTTAAGCATATCCGCTTCTTGCTCCTTGTCGGTTTTAGGTGTACGAGGCCCGTCAAATTTCAGTTTTTCGCAACCGGCAGCTACTGCGGCGCTCCATAGCTCAGTAGACCAAGCCATTATTCCACGGTGGTGATATATCCAGTCTAGATATACGCCAAGCAATGGTTTTTTAGGGTCTACGGTAAAGCCGTCAAACACACTGCAATGGCCATAGTCTGTAATTTCCGCCCCTAATGTGCCCAGTAACTTGTAGGCCTCCAAGTCTTCTTTGTTCATTTTTGCATCCGGGATAGTGCAGCATGGGCGCAAGTGAACATTGCCAAAAGTGTGGTAGCTCATGGCTCCGGCGATGTTCTTTCTGCTTATTAGAAAATCTGCCACAGCCTTTGTTTCCGGCTCCGAAAGGGCATAATCACCAGCACCAAGCTGCCTAGAGTCGATATCCCAAAAGGCAGGCATATTGCGGTTTGTGTCAAGCCCCCAACGCGGGCGGGCTATTGGAATTTCCACACCGTCGTAATCTACTATGCGGCCCTCCTGGTAAACCCGGTAAAACGTGCCGTTAATTTCGTCAGGTTTGCGGCGTACCATAAGCCGATTGTCAGAGTCAGATGCTTTCCATTCGCCATGCGGGTCTGCTATGCGCATCATAGTAATAAAGCCGTCGTCATTCATATCTTCTGCGTGTAAGCCCGGCTGATCTTCATCATGCGGGAAAATACGTGTAGAAGAGCGTAGTGTGAATGGGGTGTGCAAGTACATTTCCGAGCCGTCGATACAAACACGAGGTACTACATACCATGTGAAATTGTCCAATAACTCTGTAGCGTCCTTATCTTTTCCGTAGTTTTCTAAAAACCAGCTTACGGTATAAAGTGCGACGGCAGAGCCGGTAACTTCACCAGCGTGGAAGTTGGCATCTATATAATAGCCAGGCTTTTCATCGGCAGGAATAGGAGGAGATGTTATTTCTAAGCATAGAATCTCTCTGCCTTCGTATGTTTTACCTATGGGGTAGGATTTGATTAGTTCCGGAAAAGCGTTACACCATGCAGCGGCAAGCTCCTGAATTTCTGCCCATGTGTGATATTTTGCAGCTTCATAAGGTACTTTCATAAGTTATGCCTCCTTATTATTTTTTCAATATTTTTTATATGGTTATGAAGTAACGCACTGTGCCGGCTCTTTCGCCTTTAGCAACAATGCAAAGTTCTGTACCCGCTTTGGCTTCAACAAGCCATTCTGCTTTTTTACGCCGCCCGGCAGAACTTGTGGACGCATAAGGTCCCTGAGCACTTGTGGCACTACGCCCCATAAGGTGGCCAAGCTCAATTTCATTCTCCCCTTGCAGTACCTTCCCGCCTAAAATTTCTGCCTTTACCGGTGCAGTAATTTTGTTTGCAATTGCTTTATGAGTACCAGATGTTGGCAAGAACCCGACATTTTCGATAGCGGCTGTAATACGCCATACATTGCCGCCGACTTTTCGTAGTTAACATCTCGTATAATTAACTCCGGCAGAGATTCTATATGCATTAGCGTAAAATTATTAATTTTTGCACACTCTTCTTCCAAAAATTTAATTGGCGGGTTTTGACGCCCTTCTTTTATATTCCAGCCGCCTATCTCCACTTCGCCCAGCTGCGGGTGGTTGAAGGATGTCCAAGGGTGAAAGCATCCGCCACTCATTTCTTCGTCGTTCCAACGCAAGGCTTTCAATTGCATTTCTTCTAGTTCTTTGTAATTCATTTTCGTTAGTGCGCCAATGCCTTTTTCTTTTGTACCAGAGCGGCCACCCAAATCCCACAGCTCTGTGGCAAAGGAGCTAAGACCTAAGTACTCATAGGATAAATCCATAAATGTGCCCCACTGCTCTTTGTTACCTGCAAATACACCAAAAACATCTTGACAAGGATAGCCGGTAATATCTTCGCCTAATAAACCAAGCAGTTTGTAGATAGCCAAGTCTGCTACAGGCATTTTATCATCTGCTTCCACGCAATTGGGCCTTAATAAAATGCCGCCAGATGTATGGTGGTAAATTGCTCCGGCAAGGTTCCTTTTACCAAGCATAAAATTTGTTACGGCTTTGCTTTCCGGTTCGCTAAGGGGAGTATCTCCTGCACCATTTTGAATGTGTGGGGGCTTCCAGTTAATTGGGTAATTGCGGTTCATATCAATGCCCCAGCGTATAGGTGCATTATCGAAAGTTATGCCGTCATAGTTTTCTATTCGTCCTTCGGAATAAACGCGGTAATATGTGCCACCATATTCATGAGGTTTGCGACGAACCATAAGCCTTGCGTCTTCTTCGTGTATTTTCCAATCCCCCGCAATATCGTCCCGCATACGCATTTGAAGTATCGCACCGTTACCATCTATATCCTCGGGCACAAGACCATCTGGGTCCGTATAGTTTGGATAATTCCACTCGTGAGTGCTTGAGCGTAGCATGTAGGGGGTAGTTAAGTACAGCTCTGCACCGTCGGGGCAGATTCTTGGTAATACATAAATAACTTTTGTGTCTAAAATGCGGGTAGCTTGCTGGTGCTTGCCATAATTAGTAAGCAGCCAGTCAATTGTGTAAAGGCAAGCCATAGTGCCGGTAACCTCTCCTGCATGGGTATTACCGTCTAAGTAGAAGCCGGGTTTTTCTTCTCCAGTGCCTATTTTTTGGTTTGTTAGCTCCATACACCAAATGTCACGGCCCTCGTAGCTTTTGCCTATGGAATAAAGCTTGGCTAGGTTTGGGTGTGCTTGCACAAAATCTTCTAACGATTTGGTTAGGGTTTGGTATTGGTAGTAGGTGTTGTAGTTTAGTTGCATAATCTGCGCCTCCTTTTGAGAATTATTTTTCCATGTTAGGTTAAATTGTAGTTTAGCCTATTCTACGGGACAATTCAAGGATAAAATTCGACAGAAACTGCCTGCTATACCTATTTACTACTCACAACTAAAGAGTGCTCCTCACGTATTTTGTATATAATCACTTGAACTGAAAACAGTCCATTGTGGCACAGAAATTTTTTCGCAATACAAGGAAGCGGCGATGCGGCGCACTAGACGGTCAACTGCTTGCAGTTGACAGCGCAAAGAGGAGTTGACGCAGTAGTACGGAAAAATTACAAGTCACAAGGGACTGTTTTCAGTTCATGCGACTATAGAGTAATTTTCTAACACAAAACAAAAACAACCCCGTACCAAAAGGCACAGGGTTGTTTTTGTTTATAAAACAATCAACTCTTAGAATATGCGAACAACGTTACCTGTACGCTCAACTCTGTAGCCAAATAGCTCAGCAACAAAGCGAAGAGGCAAGTACAGACGTCCACCACGGTTGATTGGATATACAGAACCGGTAGGACCAGACAAACCGCGTACATAGTCAGCCATGTCAACGTTTTCGTCGCCAGCTGTTGTACGGATGTTTGCACGTGGGTTACCTTCTGTTACAGAAATTGCAACTGGTGCGCCATTTCTGTCAAGAGAGCTTACAGAACCAACTCTTGTTGCAGAATCCCAATCGAAGTCTGCATTTTCGCCACCTACAAGGTATGCGAATGCACGGATAGATACCATACCAACACGGTTACGGCCTACGATATACCAGTATAGTGGCTCTTCAACGCCGCCAAATGGTACGCCTTCGGTTAGGAAGAATTCGCGTCCAGATGGTGTGCTAGGACCTGATGGTTCGCCAACTCCTGGTGGTAGACCTTCGTAGTCGAACTCACCAAATTGAACGATTTCTACAAAGTAAGGTACTGTGTCGAAGTTACCACGGCCGTGTAAACCACGAGATGTGTTTTGTGCAATTGGGTTTTGAGAAATGTTAGCAGGTGTTGGCCATGCTGCTACAGGTTGAGCATTTACAGAAACACCATAGGTGATACCTTGTAGGAACGTACCCATTACATGGTTGTTTGTAAGAACAACTGTTCCAGGCTCATCTTGAGATTCTCTAATAACTTCAAAACGCATATAAGCTGTTTGACCTGTGCCTACGCGGGTTGCACGTACTTCTAGGCCGCTATTGTCGTGTACTACTACTGTATCAACTAAAGCATGGTTACCAAGTACAGGAATTGGAAGTGCTTCAACTGCTACGGTAAACACTGTACCTCTTGCAAGACGGCCTGCGTCTCTTTCAGAGATTACGATGTCAGGAATTGCTGTGATTTGTTGTGGTGTCATAACTTGACCAACAGGGATCATTACTGGCTCGCCGTTTAGTGAAACAGCAATTGGATCTTCAACGTAAGCGATTACTGCGTTTCTGTTGTCTGCAGCTAAGTTATTGAACGCACTGCCAGAAACAACTATTTCTAAGTCTGAGCTTTCAAACTCAACTTCGAAACCAGCTACTGCACTTACCCAGAACACAACTTCAAGAGTTCTGTTTGTAGAAGGTCTTTCTAAGCGTGGTACAAATATACGAAGGCCATCTCTTGTTAGAGTGGATACGCCAAGTGCTGTTGGAGGAGGCAGTACATCATCTTCGATAAGAGATACATGTTGCCAGCCTACATTAGCAGCAGCTACGTTCGGATAAGATGTGATACGCCATGCAGCGTGAACGAATTGTGCACCAGCTGCAATTTCTGAATCAAGTGCAAATTCTGCAATACTTGCCATCCAGCCTAGATCAAGAGCACCAGGTACAAGTTCACGTACTTGAACTCTTGCTGTACGGCTACCTGCTACTGCATTGTTTATAGCATTGTCGTACCAAGGCTGTGCGCCATCATGTGTCCAGCTAGGATTGGTTGGGAAGTTACGTTGTCCAGAAATGATTACTGGAATGTCGCCGTAAGTTCTTAATTCAAGTGAAGCTGTTGTTCTGTTACCAACAACTTTGCTACCTCTCCAGTTGTCACCGCGTCTGTGCCATGTTGCTGGTGTTATAGCAGTGGTGCCGCCAACTGGTGTCCACTGAAGACCTGCACGTTGCCATGGGCTTAATGGAGCTCCGCCAGCATAATCGATAGCAGCATCAATTTCAGCGTTTGTTGGATGGATGTTATTATTTACTCTTGAGGCATTGTTTGTAACATTGCGTATGCCTTGACCAAGTCTGATAAGAGCATGTGTTGTTTGTGCATTTGTAATTTGTGCCCATCCAAAGAATTGGAATGGTCCAGGAGCTGTGCCAGCGTTACCAGCAGCAGTCCAGTCTGCATCTATTTGATCTAATACAGCTTGGCCGTTTGTTACCCATTGAACTACTTCAGCTCTGGTAAGCAATACAGGTAGTTCACCAGAGGTTGGTGTTGGTGTCCATGTAACGCCTGATAAATCAAATCCTGCGCCGGTTACTCTACCAAACTCAATATCAACAGAAACTTCGCCCATACGTACGTTGTCACGTAGTGGAACTAATGCCAAGTTTTCAATTCTTAGTTGTGCACTAACATTTTGTGCAGGGTGTGGAGCTCTGTTAGGAACAACCATGCGTATAAATAGAGCAGGTCTTCCTGTTGGGCCGTCAATTTCATGTCCAACGATTGTTGCAGTTATAGGGCCTGAGAACGCTTCTCTTACATCCACAATTTGAAGTGCTGCAAGAGGTTCTACTCCGCCGGTGTGGTCAACATTCCATGCATAGTCACGTGGACCAAGCAATCTGATATAGTGGATTGTTTGTGTACCCATTCCATTAGCGTCGAACTGACCATTTCCATCTTGACTTTGAGGAGGGCCGTTCCAGTTGTGATGAAGAGATTGTGGCCTACGCTCTGTTATGGTGATACCTGGCAACCATAGACCAGATACGAAGTCACGAGGACCTGCACCGTTAATGTCTACACCAACATTTGCAATACCAAATACCAATAATTGGTTGGATACAAGTGGTGTAAGAATGTCAGGTGAAGCACCGCCACCAACACGGGCTACGCTTATTCTGCCGCCTGCTGTGTAAGGAATGATGCTGTCGATTTCTAGAACAAGTACGCCAGATAGACGATGAATGTTGTTGCTTCCTACCATAGCCACACCTTGGTTTGACAATGTCATAATTGCCTCAACCGTTTGGTTGTTATTGGTTGTAGGTAGAACAGCAAGTTCACCAAGACCGGTGCTAGCGTTATTGTGGTTTCTTGTAAACAAAAGATGCGGATACTCAATTTGATCTTGCAAGTTTCCGTCTAAGAACAGCTGTGAAGATGGGTGAATTCTGATATTTGGCCTACCAGGGCCAGCACCAACACCACCTGCAAACCTAACATAATGCTCTGCTAGGCTAAAGCGCAACATTGCATTAATATCGCCAGGTGTTGTATGCAACTGTGTCATATCCACGGTTACACGGAATGTTTGGCCTGTTGTGGAGGTAAGCTGACGTGGATCTTGAACAACACCACGTTGCATAGTTACACTACCTACGATTGTGCCAAGTGCGGACATTGTATGAGCATTATTACCAGCATTGAAACCAGCTACAGGGGTTGTTCCATCGGCCTCAAACAACTCAAATGCAATTGTTGGGGCTGTTCCTATTACAATACCATTCAGGTTGAACGTTAACGCATTCAAATCAGAAAGATCTGTACCATCTGGTATTGCTAGAGTTAGTACATTTGGAGGTGCGCCGCTTAATACTGCAGAAATTGGGAAATGGCTATTGCCTACCCACTCTATGCTAGCTGCAGCTGTTAAATCGAACTCTGCATTGGTTAATGTGATGACTAAAAATCCACCATTGTCATAAATGTCATCTGCTCCCGCCACAGTTACATCTGCAATGTCTACCAAAACTTGGATAGATTGCTGAGGAACACCCGGACGGTATCTAGGCACATAGCCAAATACGCTCATTGGCAACATGGAAATAACCATGATAAGTGCCAACAGTAATGCTACTTTCTTTTTCATTCTTGTTTTCCCGGTTTTTGAAATTATTCGCAAGTAAAAAA
>Ga0123355_10022981_pt1 | contig 10003 bp, 11 predicted proteins | sample TergutEmb28metaG_3_FD_89872 | JGI IMG/M metagenome (GOLD analysis project Ga0123355, IMG submission 89872) | Embiratermes neotenicus P1 segment gut microbial communities from Petit-Saut dam, French Guiana - Emb289 P1 | ecosystem: Host-associated > Arthropoda: Insects > Digestive system > Gut ...
AAGGGCTATTATTTATTAACATGCTAATTACAATTATCGTCGGTCTGTGTGAATGTCTCCCTCGTCCCAAGGCACTGTATTCGCCTGAATAGTACTAAGGGGTTAGGGGGTATAGTCCACATTAATAAAAAGGATCGATTCAAGATGGCGCCCGGCTTTCGACTAGTGAAGTAAGTATTTTGTTAGGGTGTAGTATATTCTTAAGAAGTTAAGTGGTAGAGCCCAGTTGATCGAAGAAGAAGAAGAAGAAGTAGTGGTTCGAAGCCGCAAGTTGCCAACCGCGATGGTAGACTCCATGCCCTCGCTTGGCAACGTGCCGCCGTGTGGATGGGTGTAGGGAGTATTATTAAAAAGGATTGGATGAAAATGGCGAAAAAGATCTGTCGTAGGTGTAGGTTTCAAGATGTCGTTGCCCGGAGTCCCTCGGGACCCTCCAGGCCCTCCCTACGCCCCCATGTCCCCGTGTGGATGGGTAGGGTTGGAGTGGAAAAGGGGAGAGTTACTTGGTACGTTTATTGCATGGAAAGAGAGGTATATTAAGCAGTAATTACGGTATGTAAGTGTATGTAAGGAAGAACTATGAATTATGTGCGGTTATACACGTACATATGACCGTACGTAGCGCTTGTTGTCGTGAGGATTGGTAGGTGTAGGTAGTGTTTCTCGTGACGTATTGCCGCCGTGAGGGTTGGTATATAGTTAGGTTAGGGCAAGGAAATGAGGAAAAAGACTAGGTAATTGTTGCATTCAAAAAGAGGCTTATTAGGCCGTAAGTGTCGTATGTAAGTGAATGGAAGAAGGGTCTGTGAATGCTATATAGCATCTTAGCGTGCGGTTTTTTCCCGGCACGTGTAAGCAGACGAACTATATTCTGAAACGTGAATAATCTGATGCTTCATTGGCACACGCGTTGTGGGTGACGGATGAAGTCATACCGTCCAGCTACGGAGTCAGTGTGCTGGTCCTGACAAGTGAGGAAGCATTCACAGTGTTCGTCCAAAGTTTTGTTTGACGCTACCTGCTACAGAGATGTGTGCTAGAAAGTTCTAGCCCCGAACAAGTGTCGTCGCCGTAGTGAATAGTGCATAGCTCCGGTTGAGGTGTTGAAAAGTAGTTAGCCTATTCGTGTTAGAGAGGAGTCAAGCTCCCGAACGAGTGTCGCAGTGCTGAAAAGTTCGTAGCCTGAGTGAGAAGGAAACGATTTACGGAGGTGGGAGTAAGTCCGTAGTGTTACATGGCCTCCCGACAGTTCGACGCCGAAAGTCGCGGGTGCACGTCTGAAAGGTTTGTGCGCGAAGATGTCGAACTCGCTACTTACGGACGCTATCTCTGCGGCAGACATGATGTGACTGAAAAAGACTAGGAGATGTGCCTTTTTATTGCTCGGGCACCTTTTTTTGTTATTTTTCTAGGCTTTTTGCCTCCCCGGCCCGGCGTCTTCTTCGTCGTTTCCCCTCTGACAAGTTTGCGACCACTGCCCAGCAACTTGCTGATTAAACGCTGTGTGGATTCGGTGACGTGTTTAGACATGGCATATCCGACATGTTTAGAAATGATATCCTCGGCACGCACGTCGGGTGACGTATTTTTCGAGATATCGGTGAGGATCATGAAGCCTGTACGGCCCACAATCTTAGCCCCACTCCACAGGAGAGGTCGCACCCAGCGGAAGAGACTGCCGAAAAAATTGCCGATCCCGTGTCCTCGCTGAAGGTAGAGCGCTGCTGAATAGATAGGGCCGATCCCCGGAGTGGGGGAAAAACACGACCCGCCTGATTGAGGTAGTACGTCTCTAAAGGATGCATCGAAATAAATGGATGCCGACGCTGTTTTATATATATATTTTTTACCACTGGTAATTCATGCGGAAATGAAGCATCACCTTCGTGGGCATCGTGCTGTCCTCAAAGGGGATGTGCAGACCTTCTACCGTCAGGAACTCGATTCGTACGTCCTGAAATCTGCTCCGCTCGACCTGCACATATTGCACGTTCCGAAACTCGTGCTGACACATTGCTGAAGAGTAGAGACGAAAGGTACGTATGCAACGGAAGGTGCTGTCGCCCACGAATTGCGGAAATAATAGGTTACAGTAAAGTAGAGTCGTTACTCAACAGGGTCACGTAAAAGTGGTTCTGACCGGGTAACGTCATATCAGATATTCTTCACGCTAGATCCTGACTGTAACCTCTCCAACGGACGAGATACTCCTGAATGCTAGTCTAACTCGCTTGTCTAGTATTTTATCTTGTAAGTGGTCTGTTTCGAGATGCGAACCGGAGTCATTTCCTCCCCGTTAAATTGTCCCTCTATCGCCGTCTTGTTTAAATCCTTCAGCTCGTAGACGGGTCGTGGACGCCTCTATAGCTTTCGTAATACTAAATATTTCGGTAGAGAAATTCTGCTCCCCGACCTTTGCAAATTTCATCTTCTCCTTCCTGATACGCACGTGTTGCCCGACGCTAAACCTGACCTTAGCCACGCGAATGCGTCGGCGTCTCTTAGCCTCCATCTTCTTCCATAATGCGAGAATGTCCGAATGTGTCACAAGCGAGGGCGCCATGCCGGTTGTCGAGTGAACTGTGTCATTGTAGGCCGTGACAAATTTTGGTAGTTCGTCAATATATGAAAGTATTTTTATAGGTAAAATATTTGTATAGTCTGTCACGAATCGTGCCATGCGTACGTTCCACGACCGCACATTTCACGTCGGGGTTCCTGCACACCTGAAACTGTATGCCCTCGTCGCGTAAAATGTCCTGAAAATTTTTATTTAGAAATTCCTTGCCGTTATCAGTTCGTACCCATACGGGACGCCGTGAAAGTTTTTTCGGGTCATCGTCAAATATGGACCGAAACGCCGAGGCGACTGCAGGTCCGCTCTCTGTCTTCACGGTGATCAGATATAGAAATTTCGAGAATACATCTATGAAAGAATGTATCTGTAAGTATCTTTGTATTTTGCGTAGGCATGTACATCCAACAAATCGCATTCACACCGATCTATAACGTTAGTCACGGTATAGGTATTACGCGCGAAACGCTTCCTCGCAGATCTGTGTAGCGTTTAGGCAACCTCTTCCTTTAACCACGCCCTGATAGCGTCGACAGATTGTGGTGTACCTTTCCTCACCGCCGCCCGAAGCTTCGGCAAAGTCGAGAAGCCGGATGGACTGGCGATGTCATAGAATAAACTGCTAGTATTAGCCATTAATACGTTGTCCACTTACGACGTAATGCGGATTCGACACCACGTCCCTTCGGTTTCGCAAAGAGGGGCGCAATGACATCACGAATTTTTTCCCGCTTGTTATATTAAAGTTTCCGTCGGGATGATATCCGGTCAAATGAGCGTTTGCCATCATCAATATTTTCTTATACGTCTTCAGATAATCTTTGGTAATAAATTCCGTATTCACTTTCTTGCGCGTCAACAGTTCCCACATCCCATTGATCCCTTAAACGCTCTTTCCTCAATCGTGATATCACCATCGTAATATACCACTATCGGAGAATCACTTATCATAAACATATCACCGTCCTTACGGACGCCATATAGGGTGTGTAGAAAACGCTTCTTGTACACATAAGGCATCAGGTAGGGACTAGCTACAGGGCCGACATTTCCCCTACCGTACGCTCGGGACTCATCGTCTTCGAAATTGTCATCATCATCATAATCATCGTTATCATCATCAACTGATTCTTGTTTCGGGGTTCATATTTGAACTCTTTAATAGAAGTAGAAGGAATTAGTGGTGGTAGTGGGGAAGTGGTAACTGACGCAGACGCGCGTCCTTTTAGAATGAGGAGGAGGAGGGGAAGCTTTGCTAGCCGGCCCGGAGGAAGTAGGCATAACTCGTTTTAAAAAATTCGCAAACGCAATCGTCTCCGTTTTTTCTAATATCTGCCTCGTCCTTCTTTTGACGCATTTTAACCCACTCCTCATAGGGTGATATTTACGTATATTAACCTGCTCCTCATAAGGGTGATGTATACGTTTCTTAACCTGATCCTCATAAGGGTGATGCTTACGTTTCTTGAGAGGGGAAGCGTTTGTCCCCATGAAAATGGGCGGATGGGATGAGGTACATCCTACGGAAAATGATTTTTTCTGTTTCGTAAGATTAGGTTAGCGATCGTCGGTAGGACGGCGCTCAATAGAGGTAGCAGAAATCCTCCGCGCTGTACTATGGGTTTCTTCTTGGCGGAGAAAGACGCGTGCATGTCGGCTACCTTGCGAAGCGCGGCCTTGTGTTTTTGCAGCTTGCGCGTGTTAAAACCAGTCTGCTTTATATTGCCGTTCAGAACGTTGAAGACACACTCGCTTATAAAATTCACGAGTTCTTTGTTACACTTCGAGGTGATAGCTTTACGCAATTGTGTTCGGCCGTCTTGAGCACCTGGAGAGTGTGATAATTTCATCTCACACGCATCATCCCCTATGTCAGAGTAGACTGCGAGGGGATATATATCTGTCGGGAATATGTTGGTTCGAAACGTCAGGCCGTCGTTCGTGTCTTGTGTCAGATCCAAGAGGAGGTAGCCGTGGGGTTCTTGTGTCGCGTCCAGGTAAGCGTTATACAGACCTATACTAAATTCGGGTACACTTGATTGGCCAGGTACATGAACTCTTTCTTATCTCTGACATTTTTCAATGCCAATATATAATGGGCATTTAACGAGATATCCCTACAGAACCTGCCCTGATGAAACAAATTTTGATGATCAGAATAACGCTTATATTTCTGTGATGGCTACCTCTCGTAAACAAGTCGCACACTTGCTTTGAATAAACGTCGTTTAGCAGATCGTCTAGGATCACGAGGCACGGTTCGCCGTTTGCGTTACCAAAGTCCTCCGGTTCGCCCTAGTTAAATTTGATGTTCCACGGCATCTGCTGACGGGAGGGCACAGCACTCTTCTCGCCGTAACACCAGATTATCCCGCCGTCAATTTTCCGCTCGGTACAGAGGGCTTCAAGGTTCTGTAGGAAGCGTATGCAGAATGACGACTTCCCAGAACCGTTAAGCTACTCACGATGCACGAGAACGGATGCCTAAATTTAAGATCATCACACATGGATGGTCTGGCGGTAAAAAGCTTCTCTCCCCAGTCTCCCTCCCCTGTTTATACCCGAGCGGGACTGACGTATTGTCACCTAATCGTCGTCGTTTGAAGAAGGAAATTCTATACAACTTATCTTCGGGTTCGGTGACTACGACTACAGTTACCCCTCCCTTCCTCTTACGCTTAATCTTCTTCTCGGTATGTATTGTCACTGTAGGTTCCCCCGTCCCAAGAATCATGTCCCTGTTGACTTCAAAATTTACTACCTCGTTATGCCCGTGAATTCATAGACTGTATCCGTCCGACAGGTCACGGTATCGATTATCTTTAACGAGTAGTTCTTTGGCACACCACTCACAAATTCGGATACGCACTCTGTGGGTCGCAATTCATAAGTCATGATCCCCAGTCTGTCCCCCGTTTCAATTAGCTTAGGCTCGTCTCTCGGCTGAATGTATATGACAGAATCTGTGTCGCAATAGATCGCTTTCTCTTGCGGCCGATCGAGATAGCGATACAAATGAATCCTTGCCCTGTGGTGACGTGAGCTCCTATGACGCAAACTCGGCACATGTTCCTCTGCCGCATGCGTCCACGAAATCCAGACTACGTCTTCGCTGGCAAACGCCAGAATCGTCACCTCGATGCCTGGCGTGGACAGAAACTTGTACAGGTCTTTGGGTTCTGAAATTACTTTAGTCTGCGTCCTGTCGTTCCTCTCGGTCAATTTCCCCCACGTGGAGTTGAGGCAGAGTTTGGCCAGACCCCATTTCGCAGCGTTAGACTTGATGGACCCTTTATCTAATCTTATCTCTTCATTCTTCCAAAACGACTCGACACACCGCTCTTCGTCTTCTGTACTTTGAACCCAGCCGGGATAGGCGCTCGCTTCCGCTTTCAATTTCAAGAATGTGTTTATGTATTCAACGAAAAGCCCACCCTCGCCAGTTTGACCTGATATTCATACACCTCGTAGATTTCTAGTACCTTGTAACACTTTTCCACGGCTAATCTGACTTCATCTAAAACCCACGTACCTGTCAAGGCCCGCTCCTCATCCGCGGTATTCACGCATTCTCCGGTGGAGGAAGTTAGAACGCATGTTCTTCACAGACAAAACATGAGTTTCTTGTAGCATCTGAACGGGAGGACCGGATGGTAAAACTTCTCTGGCGGAACGATAGTACACTTTATCAGACCGTCCATACGCAAGCAGGCTTCCATGTCCTTGCACTCATTTCCCACATGGATGATTGGGTGGCCCACGGGAAACTTGACATACTTGCATATGTACGGGTAAAGGCTCATGACATCCACATATTGAATAGTCTCGACTTCCTGCACTTTGTAGTGGAGACGCATGGCCTCCGTCCGGCCCCCGTACAGGGCATCGCGGGTACACAGTGGACTCTTTCTTACTATAGGATGCGTGTGCAGTTCGGGTTTCTCAGCATCGTCAAATTCGCATTCCCACTGAACCTGATATACCGCTCGAGTTATCTGCTCTAAACGCGACATGGTGTGTTCATATCGCTCGTGTAGGTTATAACCGCTCATGGTGCTGACATAGCAGAACGGTTGGCACGTATGCCCGTGCCAAAAACAGGCGAAGAACTCGTAAATTGTATTGTTCTGTAGGCAGTAGCCATCCACGCCGAAGCGAGGTAATTCCGGCAGCCTGGATTCACGCCCGTTGCGACAGTGCACGATCTTGCGAAACGTTTCGAAGAAGCCACTGCATACACTTCGGTCAATCTCACCTCCTTGGAGCCGAATAAATTGTATCCTATCGTCCATGCCAAGAGGATCACCACCAAATACGGACCTACAGTACTGTTAACACTACGAATCTCAGAGTCAAGCATTGTTCAATTGTTCCTACCTAAACGGTACATTGATGTAATGTCCGATGACGTTATGGACAGCATTAATTCTAAAGCAGTCACATTGCATCTTGTTTATAAGGGAGTGTGTTGGACCTCCAAGACCTACCTGTTCGCGATAGAATCTAAAAATATACTTCCACTGACATGAGACCTGAAGCTAAACTTTTTGAAGGGTCGAACAGTCTATATGAGAATCAATAATTTTTGGTAAAAGACAATATTGCAGGAAGCGCTGTGTGGTTGACGCATTTCACACTTGTGATACTGGATCATCTAGGCTTTGTTAATCACTTATTGATAACGTTCTGTGCACTAGATATCGGCTGTGCTCTTGTAGGGACTTGCCCGGCTTATATTGCGGGTGTACTCAGTTTGCATTATGTAGACAGACTTAGGCTAATTCAATTGTGCATTGCCAGAACTGACTCCCATATTCTCGACAACATCTACAGAAAATTTCCCACATTTGAGACAGGACCTTTCAGGTTCCGCATAACTGCAGAAGATGAATATACGAATTATCCCGATTATTCCGTGTATGAAATTACACATGACGGTGTGACTGTTTCTTTTTTACTTGCAGCTCTCGATGTGTCTGTACATTGCGGATCAAAATCTAGCGTTAATTTGGCAGACTTTATGTGGGAGAATGCGTGTATATTTGCATTCAAAATGTATGCTATAGTTTGGGTTCCTCTCGACACACCTACGGCATTCTACCTACATCATCATGGGGCTGCTAGCGGTGGATTGAAACCTGATTCTCTATGCAAGGAGTGTTTGGATAAATTTCAACCTATACTCAGACCGTTCATAGGCAAATGTACAAGCACACGCTCGTGCAGATGTAATGTGTGCCTACGTCAGGCTCCGTCACCCCAAAGTCTGGCTTCCTATACCGCTTTCCTTCTTACCTTCAATTTATCCGAATTCAAGCTGACCCCCAGGACGTTATATCACCAGTATCTTTATGCTGTGAAATCAGATATTGTTCCCTTCGACAGGTTGATTCCTCTTACATTTCCAAAATTGCAATGTGCTTTTGTGCGAGACGATCGTTGTGATTTCCATAAGCGATTTCACAAAGCCTGCGTAATCCTTTCTGGACGCTAATGGTCCACATTTTATGAGGAATACTGTGATACCAAAGAATAGGATATCGCAACATTGTGTACTGAAAAAGATTGGTGGTGTGATCTTTGCAATAGACCTTTATTCAAAACAACAGACTGTGTTCTTTTAGGAGAATTAAAGTCTCCTGACTGTTCCGAACTCTGTATATACAGACAGATACTTATTCATATAAACTATTTCTATCACTTACATATCTTTAGGGGACTAGACTGTTCCCAACTGTATGTTTTTCAATAAACATCATACAACCAACTGGTATCTTGTTTTATTCGCTTATTACCTTAGATGCACAAATAAACTTTATAAGAACCTGATGTATGTTTTCTATTAGATCCCTACGTTTTCAGAACCACACCCTAACTCCCGAAAAATGCCATGACTACACACGTACAGACCTGCAATGTGCGTGAGAACATGTGCTTACGCTGCCCAACGGGGCGTTACAGCATTCACGCTCCGAAAGGTAAAACGTCTGCTTACACGTGCCGGGTGAAAACCGCGCGGTAAGATGCTATATAGCATTCACAGACCGCACTTACGGCCTAATAAGCCTATTTCTGAATGCAAAAACGTATCAAGTCGTTTTCCTCATTTTCTTGCCCTAACCTAACTAAATACCAATCCTCAAGGCGGCAATACGTCACGGGGAACACTACATGCACCTACCAATCCTCACGACAAGATGCGCTACGTACGGTCTTATATAACCGCACATAATTCATAGTTCTTTCTTACATACACTTATATACCGTACTTACTGCTTAATCTACCTCTCTTTCCATGCAATAAAGTACCAAGTAACCCTCCTCTTTTCCACTCCAACCCTACCCATCCACACGGGGACACAGGGGCGTAGGGAGGGCCTGGAGGGTTCCGAGGGACTCCGGGCAACGACCTCTTGAAACCTACACTTACGACAGATCTTTTCCGACATACCTGCGCCATCTTCGTCCAATCCTTTTTAATAATAATCCCTATACCCATCCACACGGCGGCACGAGGCGTAGCGAGGGCATGGAGTCTACCATCGCGGTTGGCAACTTGCGGCTTCGAACCACTACTTCTTCTTCTTCTTCTATCAACTGGGCTCAACCAAATACCTTCTTAATAATATACTACACCCTGACAAAATACCTACTTCACTAGTCGAAAGCTGGGCGCCATCTTGAATCGATCCTTTTTAATAATGTGGACTATACGCCCATAGTACAGGGTTGGCAACCTGCGGCTTCGAACCACTACTACTTCTTCTTCTTCTTCTTCTTCTTCTTCTTCTATCAACTGGGCTCTAAAACTTACCTTCTTAATACTATATTACACCCTGAAAAAATACCCAATTCACTAGTCGAAAGCCGGGCACCATCTTGAATCGATCCTTTTTAATAATGTGGACTATACACCACCATAGTACTACTGTCGCTGGTTCGATCCCAGCTGGTGTCAGTGGATTTTTCACTGACATGAAATCCTTCCGATCGCACTATGGCTCTGGAGTCGACTCAGCCTCTAACAGAAATGAGTACCAGGAGTATTTCTTGGCGGTAGACGCGGTCGGTGCGTAAGGCTGACAACCTACCACCATCCTGTGCCGTTGTCATGATAACTGGGAGCATTAACTTCATGGAACCCTCTGGGCTTGTCCAGGCGTCTAATGGGACTGCTTTACCTTTACCTTTACAGGGAAATAAGAAAATCTGAACTGAACAGAAACAGGCATTTCCCAAATTAACTCTGCTCTTAGCTCCATCGAGAACGCAGTGTTTATTAGTGATGTCATTATCAGAATTTCAATGTATTCTCAAAGAATGCAATAGCTACTTTTATAATATGGCTTTGTCCCTTATATTTTGGATCCAATATGTACATACAGACTACACACAACCTTTCTGCTTTCATTTACATGCCAACTTTAC
>Ga0123355_10022982_pt1 | contig 10003 bp, 2 predicted proteins | sample TergutEmb28metaG_3_FD_89872 | JGI IMG/M metagenome (GOLD analysis project Ga0123355, IMG submission 89872) | Embiratermes neotenicus P1 segment gut microbial communities from Petit-Saut dam, French Guiana - Emb289 P1 | ecosystem: Host-associated > Arthropoda: Insects > Digestive system > Gut ...
AAATATCTTCATACATTATTTTGAGACGCACGCTATTAAATTAATCGAAATTAAACAACAGGTACACTGAAAATCGCGAACAAGATTTCAAACCATGTTTGGGTTTATTGCACTATGGGGATATATAAAACGTACGTACTCCTTCTATTCTATACGTTGAAGGCGATTATTTCTTCAAATTCTCCAATTTTCAGTGAAAGTATCAAGCTTTATTTAATTTTTCCTTAAACTTTCTGCCGATGGCATTGCATGTATTCCGTAGATGATAGAATTCTATCAACCCTCAAGTTCAGTCTTCGAGTATTAATAATACTTTTATGCCGCAATCAATAGACACGCTGTTGACTGTACTTCATATTTGCGGCGTTGGAGTTCTTTCCCTAAAGTCGGTATAATAAACCACGAATGTGTTTCTTAGCTCTTTGCTTACAAAAACATTTACTTAAAATAAGGAATGTATTTCACGGAAGCAGAACTAAATGCTCCATTTTTGTTTTTTCCAGTGAAATGTTCTTCCCTGATTAATGCATAAGTTATGATTTCCTATGCATATAAACTACATAATCTTAACTTTATCTCCTTTTCCAGTGGAAGGTAGATGAATGTTCTGTTTCAGAGGTTAGGATAAACTATGAATAACGACTAGTCGAAAAAGGTGTGTAATTTTCTTCTCAGCTATACGTGCAGAATGCAGGAAATCTAGTGTGTCGTCAAAGAGTTGAATTTATAACGTAGGAGGAATTTACCGCGAAATTAATCATTCAGCCAAATCTACTTCTAGAACAACTTCGTTCTCTAAGAAGCATTATCTCTGTACTCCTAAGCTGCAACTGATACAAAAAGTCTTCTTACTTATGTTCCGCTAATGTGTTCCCGCATCTCGCAAGTTTCAGGATTAACTAATGCGTTCTGATTAGGAGTTTTAGGTTGCTCGTACTAGCGGAGGATCTGTTTGATCTATCACTGTTCAACGGTGCCAGAGCAGTCACCTTTGCGGTATCAGAAAATGAGTGAGTGCTGTACCAAGCTTACGCACCCACTGCAGCTTTATTTAAATCCCCACAGCGCATGGACATTGCGGCCACGTGCTTCTGCTGTGGCACGTACGTCAGTAAGAACTTGACAATTTCTTCAAAAGTTTGTGTGCTTGGAAATTATTTTGGATTGTGTAAAACAGCGATTTGATAATGATAGAATATTGCGATTTTAGGAATTACACAACAAAACGTGTCCCGTCCTGTAAAAATCAAGATCAACTAATATTTTATGTATTTAAGTCACAAGACTTAATCGCTCAAATCTTGTAAAATAAGAAGACGGGAAAATAGAATTAATTTAAATAACAACGCCACTGTGTCGAAAAGGAGAACAACAATACTATAGGTTTATCGAGGTGATTAAATCAAGAAGGTGGACTGGTCATGTGGAAGGAATGGAGAAACAAACATTTATGATTTAAGTGTAGTGTAAATACCAAAGAAAGGAACCTACTTAGGAGACATCAAAATAGGCAGAGGAAACATATTAAAAAAGAACTTAAGAAAGGAAAGCGAGATAAACGTGGCTTTAAACAGAGACGGATATTCAATTTTCACGTGGATGAAAATAAGTCCTTGAACTCTCTGAAAGCAGCTGTATTAACGCAGGTATCCAGGGTGTCAGACAGGTCACTAAAAGTTCAGGCTGTATTTTATAATTTTTGCACAGTGCATTGTAATGTAATTACACAATATAAAGCAACAAAATGTAATTTTTCTAAATTAATATTCTAGTTTCTAATTTTTTGTTGTCTTCTGCATGCTTTGAACCCGAAGGTTCGCCTTCAGGCAGACTCTTCTATATACAGGAATAAAGTGTGTTTTACATAAAATTACAATAAAAGAATGTAGTCTTGGCAAAAAGAAAGTGTTTTAGTCCAGCGGCCGGTTTGTCTACTTGACACTCGGCAGTCGTCCCAATGAAGATAGTACTAATGCAGCAAGGTTTCACTAGCAAACAATATATGAGTTTAGGAAACTAATGTCTGCAAATAATTATCAGACATATTTTGGCCAGAACACTTTACATTTCTTTTCTATCTTGTTTATAAAGCACGCTGTCTTTTCGTATCTTCATGGTGATGATATAAGATTTTCAGTAAAGCAATCACACAGCACTGCGAAGGCTTCCAAAAATTACTAATAACACGGTATATTAAGTTTTGCTGCAAAACATGCTTTACATTCTGCATGCATATTTTTTTTCGACATTTTATTTTGAGATTACAATTACTGCTTTGAACTTTTACACACATGGCTTAAAACGAATTCAAGTACATTAAGTTCTGTCCGAGCTGGAAAGCAATTAAAACGTAATTAACGTAGCTTGGATTTAAGCGGATAAGTCATTCAGCGTAAACGAAAGTGTCATTTCGAGCAGATTTCATCGAAATGGTACAAGAGGAATAGTTTTAAAACATAGCGCAATAATTACCTAGACAGAACCACACGTCCACTGCAACGTAATATTATATTAGGTAATGTGTAATTTAACTTTCTGAGAAAACAGAGATCAACAACAGGAAATGTTCTTGAAATACTGCAGAAGAAGAATACTAAGAGATTCGAAGCGTTATTAGGTAATGTTGAGTGGCCTTGGAAGTGTGTCATCCCCGGTGTGTGTGAAAATTTGAAAGAGTATGTAGTCAAACACAACTATATCAATTATTTTATGGCTATAATAGACAACTCTATATTTCGGCCTTTACTGGTCATCTTCAGGTTGTCTTCAAGAGAACTTAAGGTCCTACTATACACATTTTGCGCGCACGTGGTGCAGAGATCTCTACATACTGGCCTTATTGCGTAATGTAATTTCTATATGTGGTGGTATGCTCTGACTAGAGGCATGGTAGGGTCTGGTGGCTAGAACCTTCAAACTTGACACTACCCACCAGATCCCATAGTGCCTCTAGTCAGAGCATACCACCACGTATAGAAATTACATTACGCAATAAGGCCCGTATGTAGAGATCTCTGCACCACGTGCTCCCACAATATATACAGTAGGCCCTTAAGTTCTCTTGAAGACAACCTGAAGATGGCCAGTAAAGACCGAAACATGTAGTTGTCTAGTATAGCTATTAAATAATCTTAATTGACATAGTTGTGTTTGACTACATACTCTTTCCAATGTAGAGTGGCGCTACAGCGTCTAACCTTCCAGCGTCTCACATCCACCAAACAGTACACAGAAGGTTCCTGATGTTCTATTTGCTTCTAAATGGGCGCTTATTTATTTATTTATTTGGCTGATTACTCTTCTTAGTCCCCCTGAGTTCAGGCTATTGGCTTCTATTGCAAGAGTTGACTCAGTTATACTTAACTGAAAGTGCTGTGTTACTTTTAACTTAAAACAACTAAGTATCAGGATCCACACTGTCATTCGCTGCTACCTCACCACTCATAATATAACAATGTCTACCGCACGTCATTTTCTTTCCACGGGCGGTTTTATACCTTTGCAATTCTCGCTGCTCATAAGTACTGTATACAGTTTTCATGACGACATAGAGGGCATTAAATAGAAACTTAACATTTCGTTTTCACAGTTTTTTATTACCAACTGATGCACATGAGAATTGTTTTCAATGGAGTATTAAAATTTACATTAAAATTAAAATAGCTCCAACATGTTTCGGTTAGATCACCATCATCAGGGAGCGTACTGTGTGAGCTTCCTAATGCTAAAACAATTGGTTAAAATACATCATTGTAGTTAATCTGGTGGTGTGGCTGCATACGTTATCAGGTCCTTTTTTGTGTATGTCTGCTCGCAGCAGACATACACCAACAAGGCCCTCATAACATATGCAGCCACACCACAAGATTAGCTACAATGATGTATTTCAAACAATTGTTTTAATATTGTAAATTTAGCAAGCTCATATAGTACAGTTCTTGATGATGGTGATCACACCGAAACATGTTGGAGCTAATTTAACTTTAATGTAAGTTTTAACATTCCTCTGAAAACAATTCTCTTGTGCTTCAGCTGGTAATAAAAAACTTTGATAATATCAGGCTGCACGGTATAAATGTGAAAATTTCTTTTTCACGTTTTCTGCGCTATTATCAATTTCGATCGACTTTATTGGATACGACGGTTACGTCATTTCTTTAGTGGTGCTTACCTCACAGTTTGAAATGTCAGCAAGATTGTTTTTGAATTCATCTACTTTATGATTTTTCCTATGCTATTTATTAAAATTTAGCACACTACCACGTGACGGTCTTCTGTTTGTTTTTTCCAACAAAAGTATCATCATATAATAAGTATTTATAATGTGATTAAACATGAAGTAGATTAAAATTAGTAAATACGACTTGTTGGTATAACAGTTGACTAATTTGACTGTGATGCGTGCTCAATCACAGTATCAATAATTATTTGTGATGATATTTGTTTTGGAAAAAACAAGCCTGACAGCGGGTCCCGGTCATGTCCATGAAAATTAGTAGCGTGTTAAATTTTTATATATTTTTTTGGAAAAAAGTCCATAAAATCAATGAGTTCAGATGCAATAAACATCATCAGAATCCTGCAGAATAGGAAGATTGTTATTATTGCCTATCAGGACAAGTAAACAGGAATTATGTCTGGCCCCAAGGTAAGAAGTTCTTCGGAAATGTAATGAAAATCCGACCAATAAATGACTTGCAAACGTATAGAAAGACAGACAGCTATCAATCGCTCCAGAACATGAAGAATGTAAGTTTTATTCCGAAAAGGTGTGAGAAAATTATGACATGCTACTATATTCAATAATAAACCACACAACGCATGGCTATTAAATAACAAGACAATTTTTAAAAATAGTTTAAGGAATTTATTTTATCTAGATGTTATAAGATAGAAAGTATTTTCCGTCGGGAACTACTCACTGATCAGTAGGAGCTTTTGACTTTTCGAAGCATCCTCCGAAGTCGTTTCGTGGGAGTGCTTTAAGAACTCCGGTACCCCTTCCATAAGAAGCTGAGGGTTGTGGTGTCAGTTTCCTCAGTTTCTCAAGAAATGTAATGCCTGATCATTGCTAATTCTTTTATCAAGCATGAACACAAGAAGTTAAAAATCCGTTTATAATAAGTATCATTACTCGCCGCAACTTCAACGTAACGGCAAGTCGTTTGTCACACGAAAAGGGAAATGTGTTCAGCTGTAAATATTATGCGTTTACTGTAGTGATCAACAGTCTAAGTCAAGAGCTACGGCCATTCAATTTAATGGTCAAGTTTAGGAAGTAAAATATCTAGTTATATGGGTAAAATGTTAATGTGCTTCTTATATTAAAGCGTAAGAACTCAACAGTGATAGATATTCTGACAAGTGAGGTTCGTGTTTTTACGTAGAATATAATAAACATTTGTAGAGATCTTCATGTTTGTACCGTGCATCAATGACGATTAAAACACTTTTTTAAACAACAGATGCACAAATATATAATTCGTAGATACAATTAGAATTATTATAAAATATTTATAATATTTAAAATTTGCTCCAACATTTTTCGGATCACAAGGGATCCATCTTCAGGGAGCTCTATGCAGTGCTTGGCTAAAATTAGAATAATGGTTCTATCGTGTCCGTTTTTATGGACGTAGTCGGTGTTATGGCAACATATTTGCCCGTGGTGCGTGTGTGTACTGCACAGTGCCTCTCTAGACTGTGCAGTACACACACGGTGCCTCTCTAGACTGTGCAGTACACAAAAGCACCACGGGCAAATATGCTGCCATAACACCGACTACGTCCATATCAACGGACGAGATAGAACAATTACTGTAATTTTAGCCAAACACTGTATACAGTTCCCTGATAATGGCTCCCTTGTGATCCGAAACATGTTGGAGCAAATTTTAAATATTTTATAATAATTCTAATTGTATCTACGAATTATATATTTGTGCATCTCTTGGATAAAAAAGTGTTTTTTTAGAGATATTCCTGTTCGCCACAGATATTTGTATTAATTACATGCCCTGAACGTAAAAATATACATACCTATTATGTCGCAAATATCTAAAATGTTACAGAATGTTTCCATGGTATTTCGTGATTATGATGAAAGTTAAACAAGAAGCAGCTGTTTATTCCCTATCTATACTCAAACCTTTGTCTTCATACGCTATGTCTTCTTACATTTGCTGCAGGCATTTTGTTGTTGATGCTTTGTTTGTCATATTAATTATATGGGGCATCTCGTTTAACCAAGCGATGTTGTAGCCTATAGCCATTTACGAAACGGTTTTAACAGCAAAATGGTTCGTCGAATTTACAGTGTACAATATGAAACTTCGTTGTTATAAAATATGAATACCACGAGCACAAAAGAACATAGGGTTGTTACCGGTGCATTCGGTTCAGTAATCCACGGTCTATAAAATATTCTATACTTTTATTGAAGGAAAAAGTACAATGCTTCTTCTTATTGTTTTCTGTCAACTTGTATGTAAACAAGCTTAATAATTTGCAATACAGTTTTGTGTATTAAACCTTCTGGACTTTTTTTTATAAATTATAATTTGAACAAAGAAGACTACACTGTTATTTCGTCTTGAACAAAAAACGAGGAAGAATTTATTTGATGTGGAAAGGCTTATTAGGAAATTCAACTTTTAAAAAAGTTAGCTGCGTACTGAAATATAATAGGCATATTAAATTTAACGTGGAGTGCTCTCACCTTCCTACCACACTAGTGTTTATTGATATCATTGCAATTTTGTAACAATTGTATTAGAATAAGCGTATGTAACAGATTTACACTCCAGAAGCCGATAATCGCACAACCACTCAGTACATTTTCCATCTTATGTTTATTGGACCATGCATCATTTTGATAGTTGAAGAATAAAAGATCAACTTCATGTCACTTGCTATTTCATTTCACTGCTTATGTGCTCAACATGTTTCGGATATTAATATATCCATCATCAGGAGCCTGCGACTATTCTATTGAATTACCACATTGGTCGTATTGTTCTTGGTTCGACGTGTGTTGGAGTTTCGGTGTGGTTGGGTTTGAGTGGTATCCGTGTTGCAGGCTGAAGCTGTGCTTCAGCCTGCAACACGGATACCACCCCAACCAGCCACACCGAAACTCCAACACACATCGAAACAAGAACACAAAACCAATGTAGTGATAAAATAGAAAATTCGCAGGCTCCTGATGATGGATATCTTAATGTGAAGTGAAGTGAAGTGAAGTGAAATAAAACTTAATAAATTGTTACATCAAGTTGGTCTCTTATTCTTCAACTACTACAGAAAATGTTGTTTATAATTGCAATGCATAATTTAAAATTTTAATTTTATAGACGCCTGGCTTACATATAATAACAGGCAGCAAAATTATTTTAATATTTTAAGGATATAGGTTTAAGCTATTTTTATACAAGTCAGTAGCAGTTGTGAGGTAAACAGAGAACCTTATACATACATGTAATACTTAAGTTGAAGACTAAATGACAAAACAAGCCTGAAATGTAAACAATTTAACAATGTCGAAAGGCACCAACAGATGACGTCAATGCAATACAATAAAGTCAGGTAGGCAGTAAGTAACAATGGCGAGAAAACAGCGTTGATAAGCAAGTGACTGGTAATTTTTATGCGGTAAAACATTTCTGTTGTTGATTTCGACAAACTTGTGTTTTTTAAAGCCACAAGACATACACAGAATGAAGTTAAATTTAAATCAGATCATCCGCTTTGAAGGGATCATTAGCGAAAGTTGAACTGGCACACAAAATGCGATTAGCCATCTTGATCGGACGACAATGAAACACAAATATTCTGAAAGTGGAATATGAAAACTTAACGTTATGTGAGATGAAATCAGTGATATATATTAGTCACGTTCTGAACCAACAGCCTGGAATGACTTACGGCCGTTACGTGAAGATGTGAACCGAAACTACTTCTATTTTCGATTTTATTTATAAAAATGATTATTACAGGATAGAAGGAAGCAAACAGAGAGGCACAGTAGAGCGGAAAGTGAAGATACCGTGTGAGAAAAAAAATGCAGGATGGTGAAGAAAGAGACCCTAAGAAACTAGAAATGGAGAGAAAGAAAAAAAGGAAGGTGAAAGAAGATGGCGGGAGGGAGGAAATAGTATAAACGTGAGAAAGTATGAGAGGAGTGCACTGCAGGCAAGACAAGTGTACAAAAGTTGAAGTTGAAGCTTATCGTCCCTTCCTATTTCCGACGAAATATATGTAAGCATTTTCAGTTCCCCGATGAATGCCAATTTAATTGCCAATCTCATAAACCCACCTTAACGAAATACTATTCAGTGAATAGTACAAATTAAGACGTTAGATATGCAGCTGTCTCTATTGTCTATTTACTTTCTTTGCTTAGGTACATACGATTTTATTGACACTGGCCTTAGAAATAATCACACTGCATATCTTCCCTTAGGGACGAGAGACCAAGTTTCGCACCGGCATATAACAGCGGGTAATTTTATGGTTTCGATACAACAAAAGTTTCATAACTAAAATGAATTCGTTCTACGCATCATGAGATTGAAGAAAAGGTTTTAAAGCAAGCGGTGTCAATACTGGTCTGTAACAGCCTAAGCAGACTCCAGTTTTAAGTACGCAATTATTTATATATTCTAGTATCCATTCATGGAGTAGATTGCATAACGAGGAACTAAATGATTTGTACTCCTCACCCAATATTGTGCGGGTGATAAAATCGAGAAGAATGAGATGGGCTGGGCATGTGGCGCGTATGGGTGAGGAGAGGGGGTGCATAGGGTCTTGGTGGGGAAACCGGAGGGAAGGTGACCACTGGGGAGACCTAGGCGTAGATGGGTGGATAATATTAGGATGGAGCTCCAGGAGGTGAGATGTGGGTATATGGACTGGATTGGGCTGGTCCAGGATAGAGACAGGTGGCGGACGCTTGTGATTGCGGTAATGAACCTTCGGGTTCCGTGAAATGCGGGGAATTTCTTGACTAGCTACAAACCGTTTAGCTTCTCAAGAAGGACTCTGCACCATGGAGTAAGTAAGTAAGTAAGTAATTAAGTAAGTATCCAGTCATTGTGATTAAGACATTGTATCGGAAACGTTGCATTAACTCGAGAAAAGCCAGTTAATGATTATATGACAAAATAACGAAGAAGTACATTTATCTATTATTCGGTACTCAGATTTAACACATATCTTTTTCCGAATATCACGGCAAAAAAACACGTCATCTCTGTTACCTTCGCTGTACGTACAGATTTCGTACTTAGGTTGAACGAAAACAAACCTTCTAGTTCCAGCATTTTCAGAGCAAAGAGAAGTAAATATTTACGCCTTGTACAAACAGGAGCACCTTTAGCATGTATAGAGACTCAGATCAAACTCGTGACGTTAAATCAACAGCTCGAATGTTTGTCCAGTTACTCCAGAAATTTCTGAAGGAAAGGCTCATGTCATTTCATGACCGTCGTGCTGTCCGTGATGTTACAACTCTCGCAGTTCAACACGCAAACTTGCATTTCAATAGCTGACTGTTGATGCATGTCTTTCCACCCTTCCTGCAGTTTCAACAGTAGACCAAGAGCAAACTCCGTGAGCCTGTTTCTTCCTTCTATAATAATAAGACACGTGACAAAATAATTTATTTACGTGCGGAACTTTCGCATTGTATATTTTGTTCCTTTCATTCAACGGGTACAGAAAGTCCTGTAATCTTCCGTATTAGCTTTCATGTCTTGTCATATAGACTAATGAGCAGAACTGCAAATTCCCGACCCTGACCTAGCTTCATGAAAAGGACCACATCTACGAATCCTATTTGCGGCCGACCTCCTTTAGATCTGGTTTAATAATTACGGAATTACTTCTTCTTCTTCTTCTTCTTCTTCTTCTTCTTCTTCTTCTTCTTCTTCTTCTTCTTCTTCTTCTTCTTCTTCTTCTTCTTCTTCTTCTTCAGGCACTGAACTTCCTTTAGTGTTTGAAA
>Ga0123355_10022983_pt1 | contig 10003 bp, 9 predicted proteins | sample TergutEmb28metaG_3_FD_89872 | JGI IMG/M metagenome (GOLD analysis project Ga0123355, IMG submission 89872) | Embiratermes neotenicus P1 segment gut microbial communities from Petit-Saut dam, French Guiana - Emb289 P1 | ecosystem: Host-associated > Arthropoda: Insects > Digestive system > Gut ...
CTGAGATTAGAGATTTCAACACGCATTTTTGAAATTTGTACTGACTTTATCTCGTCTGATATTAGATCGTTAACAAAATCTGTACCATCACTGGTTTTTATGACATTATCCAGCCCTGTCAGCTTTTTTTGCTTCGTGCTGTCCCGCAAGTAGTGACACCAGCAGTAGTGTGCCACCTTCCATAACAGATGCTCCGGCTTTTGGATTTGTTTATCCTTTGTGGCTGCCGCAAAAAATTGAGTGAAAACCTCTTGGGTAAGTTCTTCGCCTTTTATTCTATCCCCTGTTTTCTTTATCGCCCAACTTAGTATTTTCAGCATATGCATATCTGCCATTTTATCAAAGAAAATTTTTTTATCCACACTGTCACCTCCTCTCCAATACCCTTATATATATAGTGACAGGAAATAATAAATCTTAGGAAAATCATGAGATTCGGTAGTACCGAATAGCAGCCGAATATTTAGAGGGTGTTTACAGGAAATTTATGGGGAGATTTTCGAGACGATTTTTCGCCAATCAAGGCAATTCCGACGACGTGTGCCTACAGTAGTACACAAGGAGGAGTTAACAAAGAGTGACGGAAAATCGTCCGAAATAGATTCCCATGAAATTCCTGCAAACACTCTCTAACGTAAAACTGCCGGTCTATATTAAGGCCGGCAGTTGAAATTTGATGTGTATGATATCAATACTAATTTTGTGCCGCTATTTTCCTTTCTCGTTTTTCAGTTCTCCTTCTTTTCCGCTCTGCTCTCTTTTCTGGATTACCGTCAAGTATTAAATAAAACGTTGGTAGAAGAAGAAGTGCAAGCGTAGTCGAAGCCGTTAATCCTCCGATTACTGTTATGCCAAGACCTTGCATCATATCTTCACCAAATCCTAATGATAAAGGCAGCAGTGCCAATATTGTAGTGAGCGTTATCATCAAAATCGGGCGCAGCCTTACACGTCCGGCATTTATCAGAGCCTCTGTAATTTCCATCCCTTCATTTCCGCGGTACTTATTTGTTGTATCAACAAACAGGATACCGTTGTTTACCACCAAACCTATCAAAATCAAGAACCCTAGCAGCGATATCATGCTTAGAGTTGTCCCAGTCACGAACATCAATAAAAGTGAACCGATGATAGCAAGGGGTATACATGTCATAACCATAAGGGAATGCCGGATGGATTCAAACTGGATTGCCAATATCATGAACACTAACAAAATCGCTATAGCAATCGCAATCCCCAGAGATGTGAATTCGTCAACCATCATTTCGTCCATCATCGCTTGCCCTACATATACGCCGCTGGGTAAGGCCAGCTGATTTACACCTTGCTGGATAGCGCTTTGAGCTGTAAATCTTGCAGCTTCTGTTGCCACACCTGTAATAGTTACTGTATACAAGCCATTTTGCCGTACTATGGTTTGTGGCGTATCAGAAAATTCTATTGCGGATATATCTGATAGTGGAACCATTGTCCCAATCCCGGACATAATCATCATATTGGCAATATCGCTGACCGACTCATAACGGCCCGGTGGGTATTTTACCCAAATGGAATAACGCTGACCGTCAATAGTAGCCTCTGTAACTTCTGACCCGTTAAGCGCTGTAAATATGCTTCCGGTAATCATCTGCGGTGTTATATGCATAGATGCGGCCATCAGCGGATCTACTACAATTTCCGCTTGCGGATTTGTTCTGTCAACCGTGGAGTTAACACGAATAATACCGGGGACACTATGCATAAATGCTTCTACAAGCGCAGCGCCTTCTCTTATGGCATCTAGATTGTCTCCTTCGAGCAATATATCAATACCATCTCCGCCTCCGGGCATTCCATAGCTTGTAGAAATATCTATATCACTATCCAGCATATATCTGGTTTCATGCCTCCACTGTTCAATAATTTGGCCTGTTTGCATCTGTCGGTCTGAGTGCAAAAATGCTGTAAGTGTTGCTCCACCACCACCACCAAGCAATCCACCGCTACCGCTGGTTGTTAATGTAAAATGCGATACATCCGGGTGAGCAGCCACTATTTCTTCTAATTCTGTCATTATTGTATCGACGCGCTCTAAGTTAAGCCCTGGCCTGGTTTCTACCCCTAACACGATAATTCCCATATCACTGGTCGGCATAAGTTCAAAGTTCAGAAAGCCAGCAAGAAAGATCGAAATCCCCATTATACCTGCGGTAACAACAACAACTGTTTTTTTCTTCTTTAGAATTGATTTAAGCACTCTGGCATACCCGCTCTCCAGCTTAGCAAATACCTTTGCGGCTAAAGCCTTTTCATTCTCCACTGGTTTAAACTGAACAAAAAATAGTGGGACAAGTGTCACTGCTGAGATTAAAGAGGAAATCAGCGCAAAAACAATTGAGAGACCAAGCGGGGCAAACATCTGGCCTGCCATCCCCTGAATAGTTGAAAGCGGGACAAACACAGCTACCGTTGTCATTGTAACCGCAAAAATAGATAACATAACAAATTTTGTACCTGCAACTGCTGAATCTGCAAAGTCCCGCTTTCCTGACGACATGGACTTAAAGCAGCTGTCTAGCACAACAATAGCGTTATCCACCATCATACCTACCCCAATGACAAGTCCGCTCATGGATACAACATTCAAAGTGAATCCCATAAAATCCATAAATATAAATGTACCTAATAAAGAGATAGGCATGGAGCTTCCTACGATAAGGCAAGCACGTATATCACCAAAGAACAGGTAAAGGATGACCATAGCAAAGAATATTGCCAAAATTAACGTCTGGGCTACGGAGTTTATTGAATCCGCTATCATTTCGCTGTCATCGTTTACAACTACAATAGATATGTCAGGGTTATCTCGCATAATTGAATTAATAGCCCGCATTACATCCACAGAAGTCTGATTTGCGCTTACAGCTTGAGGGTTATGTATACTAATACCGATATTCTCCTGCCCATTGTAACGGCTGATAGAGTCTGCATCTTGGGTTGAAACATAGATACGCGCTACATCAGCAAGGCGAATTACATCCCCAGTTCTAAGGGTTATAGGAATGCGGTTAAGAGCATCAATGGTTTCATGCCTGACCTGAACACGCATGGCAAGATCCAGGTCGCCAAAATCTGCCGTCCCTAAAGGGGCAGTATGATTAACCCCTGCAACGGCTCCAATCACATTTGATATGGTTAGTCCATATTCTACAAGCATTTCTTCTATGACTTCCACACGCACATAATCTACTCTGCCGCCGGAAACACCTACAGAGGAAACACTGGTCAGCCTCTCCAGCTGTGGGACAACTTGGTCTTCTACATAATACAATAGATTTTCTATCGTATCGGAATGTACGGATAAAGTCATAGTTGGCGCAGCGTTGATGTCTAACTCCAGGACCATGGGTGACATACTTCCGCTGGGCAAGGAGTTGGCAATAGCGTCCATACTTCTACTGACATCATTGTATGCCCGATTCATATCATAACCAAATTCAAACTGCAGCATAAGGAGAGATGCATTTTCCATAGAATTGGAGATAATATTCCTTATCCCACTCTGAGCGCCTAAGGAATCCTTTATTGGGCGAGACAGCAACTCTTCAATATCCTCCGGGCCGGCGCCGGGATAAATAGTGGATACAACCAACATTGGGAAATCCATCTCTGGATTAAGTTCTTGAGGCATAGACATTAGAGCCATAGCCCCAAATATTATTATAGCGCCGATGATCATAATTGCGGCGATGGGCCGCCTGACGATAACTTCAGTAAGTTTTATCATACGACATTAGGCCCCCATTTCAATTTCTACACCGTCTGCCAACCGGGCGCTCCATGTGCTGATGATTTGATCGGTGGTATTTATGCCGGATATAATCTGTATGTTATGTGCATCAAATATGCCAACCTCTACCTGCACCCTTCTGGCAAAACCGTCTTCTGCTATAAACATATAAGGTACACCTCTGTCATAATGGATAGCGCTTAACGGGACAATCGGGACATTTAATGCCCTTTGGACATCCGCAAAAATTCTGACAGAAGAACCGCTAAAAATACCGTCCGGTGGATTTGGAATATTTGCTTTTATTGCAAGTAGACCCCCAGCATCTACCATCGTGGCAATTTCCGTTATTGTTCCTAAATAATCGGTATTAGCAACATTTAAAGTTACCGTATCGCCAAGCGCCAAGTACGTTGCGGACCCTCTGGGAACCCTAAACGATACATTCATACTATCTTGAGCAGCAATGACAAAAGCGGGAGCTTGTGGCGTTGCTATGTTAAACGGCTCAACACTGCGTCTTTCTATAACGCCGCTGATAGGAGCCCTTACTACAGCATCATCAAGTCTGTCTCTTGCTGTTTGAAGGCCTACCGCTGTTGTATTTCGTACAGCTTGCGCCTGTGCCAGACCATCTTGAGCACGTATTCTATTTTCTGCCGGGGTTTGTTCTAGGAGGATTCTTTGCCCTTCAAGGGCTTGTGATAAGGCCAGTGTAGCCATGTTATAGCCACTTTGCGCCCGTTCTAAGCCTGCTTGAGCGTTTATATAATTCATTTCAGCCTGATCAAGTGCTACTCTTGTTGCAACGCCCGCTTCAAAAAGTGCAGCAGTATCTCTATAACCTTGCGAAGCGACATCGTAAGCCGCTTGCGCCTGTTCTATTGCAAGTAATGATTGCTCTAGGTTTACTTCAGCTTGGCTTACACCACCGGCTGCAGAAAGCATCTGACTTTGCATGGCGCTTCCGTCTACAAGATTAACACCTGTTTGAGCTGCTCTAACAGCTGCATCCTGAGCTGCAAGCTGCGCCTCAAGTGATGTGATATTGTTAATGATATCCACTGCATCTATTGTGAATAAAACATCTCCAGCCTCAACTGTGTCACCTACACTAAAATATACAGCTTGGACTTCGCCGGGCACTCTTGGGAAAACAGTCACCTGTTGATGAGGTTCCATTGTGCCTATATATTCACCCACAACGACTATGTTCCCAATCTCCGGTGTAATGGTATCTACCAAAATACTGTTGCTTATTGCGGCAGTTGGAACAGCATTACCATTTCCGCAAGCTACCAGCGACAAGCATAGCGCTGTAATCGTAATAATAGGTAATACACGCTTAAAAAATTTCTTCATTTAAAAAACCTCGCTTTCTATAATATGGGCAATATCCCATTTTTTGTTTAGTTTAAAAAATACTGTGATACAGTTGACGCCTTGAATAATAAATAGAAAGGCAAGAGAGTACATGACAACTGATGGGGCGTATGATGGATAAAGAATAAGTGTTAAACCAAAATTGATACCGAAAATAACTATTCCAAGCATAAAGCCGTAATGTCGCTTACTTTTTCTATTACAGAATGATACAAGCTCGCAAATAGCAGAAATCATAATAGCTACGCCGATAAAAGCTGAAATATTATCCAAGTTTTCAACTGGAACAAAAAAAAGTGTAATACCCATTATGGCAACAGCCAAGCCAGACATAAGCAATGCCCATCTTAGCCACTTTTTAATAGACTTAAACTTCGTTTTCATGGATACCTCCTATGCCAATATAAATCGGTTCAACATTGTTTCTCCTTTGAGCTGAATGTATGATATAGCAGAAGTATAAACTCAACATAAATAAAAAAGGCAAATTTGTTGAAGTTCAGTTGAAGTTTGACGTTTACAATTGCTATAAAATTCCAGTGAATCGATTAAAAGGAGATGATCCATTATGTTTAGCATCTTAGTTGTAGAGGATGACATTAACTATGGAAAACTAATGGAGGCTACGTTAGAGGATAAAAACTTCAATCCAATTCTGGCCCGCAGTGCTCAAGAAGCCCTCGATATTTTGGATCAAAAAAGTATTGACTTAATGATTACCGACATAATGATGCCCGGTATGGATGGGTACACTTTAACAGAAGTGTTGCGGGAGGCAGGATACGATTTTCCCATTTTAATGGTAACAGCAAAGGAAACTGTTAAGGATAAGCGTAAGGGATTTATTGTTGGCACAGACGACTATATGATAAAACCAATTGATGAAGAGGAGCTAATCCTCCGGGTAAGGGCCTTATTGCGACGTTCTAAAATCGTTAGTGACCGCAAAGTAAACATCGGCAAAGTCACCTTGAATTATGATGCAGTGTCGGTAAGCCGGGAATCTGAACGTGTGACTTTGCCTCAAAAGGAATTTATGCTGCTATACAAACTACTTAGTTATCCGGATATGATCTTCACTCGAATACAGTTAATGGATGAAATATGGGGGCTGGATACCGACTCGGATGATCATACTGTCAGTGTTCACATCAGCAGACTTCGTGAGCGGTTTGGCACATGGCCTGAGTTTTCTATTGAAACAGTCCGCGGGCTGGGTTATAAGGCGGTGAAACATGTTTAAAAGGATGCCCTCACTTTTATTGCTTGTAATATTTGTGTTCATCATATTGCTGGTAAGTATTTTGGCATCCGGCCTGATCTGGCAATTTTTTATGAGTGTAGGCATATTGCCTCCTCCTGGGTATAGCCCATTCAATATTCTCTTGTTTTTGCTGTTGGTGAGCTTACTAATCGGTACGATTATTGCCACTATAGGGGGCGACTATCTATTGCGTCCTTTACATCGTCTAACCGTTGCTACTAAAGAAATCGCCGCTGGAAATTTCAATATTCAAGTAGATGTAGGGGGATCAAATGAATTAAAACGCCTAGCAGAAAGCTTTAATGAAATGGCAAAAGAACTGAGCAGTATTGAAACCCTTCGATCTGATTTTGTCAGTAATATCTCACACGAATATAAAACCCCGGTGGCTTCTATCAAAGGATTTGCTAAACGCTTAATGAAAGAAAATTTATCAGATGAAGAGCGAGTGGAATACCTGAAAATAATTATTTCTGAAAGTGAGCGACTATCCAAGTTGTCTAGCAATGTACTGTTGTTATCAAATCTGGATACCACTCAACGATACGAAGCCGAAAAATATGCTCTTGATGAACAACTACGTAGATTGGTACTGCTTTTAGAGCCTCAATTACAAAAAAAGCAGCTAGATATGAAATTTAATCTTGAATCGGTACAAATTACAGCAAATGAAGAATTGCTACAGCATCTTTGGATGAATTTATTGGGTAATGCGATTAAGTTTAGTTATGCGGGGGGTACAGTAGAAATAACATTATCATCGAAAAAAGGGAAAGCTATTGTGTCAATTATTGATCATGGCATTGGAATAGAAGACAGTGTAAAAAAACAAATGTTTGAGAAGTTTTTTCAAGGTGACCGATCAAGAGCCACAGAGGGGAACGGCTTGGGTTTGACCCTAGTAAAAAGAATTTTAGATATTGAAAATGGATGTATTTCGGTTGACAGTGAACTGGGTAAAGGGACTCACTTTACAGTATCATTACCAATTAATTCGTTTTATCCGGAGTAATAAAGCCGAAGGCATAACGGTCCATGGCTATTATTGCATGTGTAGACGGTACAGAGATGGGGGATACCCAAAACATTTTTTGAAGGCTTTGGTAAACCTTGCATGGGTTTCAAATCCATACTCTACCGCCACATCAATGGCCTTTTTACCCTTCGACAATTCATACAGCGCATACTTCAATTTGCGCCGAGTGATATAGGCTGATACTGGCGTCCCAGTCATTTCCGAAAAGACACGGCAGAAATGGTAGATAGAATAATTCGCCGCGCGCGCCAACTCACTTGCCCGGACATTTTCTGTGATTCGTTTTTCAATGTCATCCAAGGTTGATTGAATTACTGTGTCATAAACCATTTCCTCACCTCTTTCAACGCTTGATGTTATTCTAGCAGGAGGAATTTTTGCCGCTTTTCCAATCTTAAAGTAAAAGCCGCCTCTCTCGAAGCGGCATTCACTTACTATGATTTGATAACCTGTTTCCGGTAATTGTCCACGGCTACGCCATAAGTTCCAATATACCTAATTTTTTCCCATCTGCGTTCCACAAGCTCTGGGCGCGAATCATCATCTGAATCATTAACATTAGGCGAATCACCGGGACAGTCGATTAGCCAGCCACCCGGTTTACATACCCGTTCCAGTTCCGCAACTTCGTTATCCCAATCATCACCCACAACATGCCCCGACATAATAATGTCGAAAGTGTTATCGGGAAAAGGTAATTCCGTTACCAGTCCATCAAGCACCCGGACATTTGTAATGCCGCCATTTTTGATTGTGTCGCGTAGAAATTCGCGAAGTGTTCCCACAGGTTCACTGGCGTAAACCCATGCAGCCTTTTCTGCCGCAGCGAAAGTTAAGCGTCCAGAGCCAGCACCAACGTCCAACACAATTTTTCCATCAAAGTTTGCAAGCTCGAACAAACGCTCCTTGCGCCATCCCTTAATGAAACAACAGTTTTCGTACATAGCTTCCGGCGTGGTGTATATGACCCAATCTTCCGCACCCGCTATCAAACTAATTTCCGCTTTCGGATTGTGTCCATATCATTGCATGGGGGCGTATCCGCAACAAGCTGGTCAATAATCGTTGCGCGTTCGGGGCAACGGTTTTTTATATACCACATTACAGCGGGATTTGCGTGCAGGGCTATGCCCATGTTACGCTTCCACTCTGCGTCGTTTCTTCCAAGTATCATTTGGAATTGAAACCGCTCCAAAAGTAAAAAACAATTGAAGGAATAATCCTCCGGGTTAATCCAGTCTAAGCTCATAAATCCTCCTGTTTTATCGGAGGGCTAAAGTATAGTCACCCTCCTAAAGTTTTTGGTGACAACCATAGCTGTACGTTTCATGCTCAACACCCTTTCGATGTTTATTTATCACATCGCAGAATCAACTGCGGCGAAATCAAGGCAAAAGTCCGCTTCATTTTATCGTACCCACCACAACCCTACAATCCCAAAAAACAGCTATAATCAAACTTTATCAAAAAAACGAACCCACTTCGATAGTTACCCTGCTTGCCAAATTGGAATCGGGCGTTAGGTGTTTAACTGTTCAAACCACCTATGACCCTCTGGATATACTGTTTTAAGCGCATTTATGAGCCACCCCCTGCTCTCGTTTGGCAGGTATGGGATAGTAGATTCAAAGTCAATGCAATTTTTATCCTTATGATAATCGGAACTAAAATATTCTGGCGGTGAGATAATAAGTAGCATAACCTCTGGCGATAGATACGGTATATCTTCGTGATACAGTATCGCCTTGTCAAGTTCCCTCGTTATATTTTTGCCACGATTGGTAAAAGGCCAAAAGAGAAATTTATTATCTTGCTGCTTGTTGAAGATAATATCAATGAAATCAAAATCCGTTTGCCTATTATTAGTATCTTCAAATTTGAATTTAGTTTTATAGCCGGGGACTGGTTCTAACTCGAAAAGGGTACAACGGGGTTTGACTGCAAATAGCCCGCTAGGATTTAAGACTTTGCTATCGTCCGACCTTGTTATAAGCTCAATATACTTTGCTTTGTCTGGCTGGGTGTAAATATCCCAACCCCTACTCAAGATAAAATCAACAATGTGTTTTCTATCCTCGTAAAATATAGATATATCTAAGTCCCCATGAGGGCGAATTTCTTTCCCCAAAAACATTTCGATAGCGTACCCACCGCAGATAGCGTAAGGAAAACCGAAGTCATTTAGAAAGTTCCGACACTCGTATACCAAGTCCAACATAGCACTTTCCCCCATCATTGCAATATTAACATGGTGTCAATCTCCGAAGGTAGCTTTTCAAACACCTCGACGCTTAGTAGTTTGAATATCGCTTTATTATCATGTATCTCAATGCAACCAAAGCTTGGCTTAAAGTCATACGGCTTCTTTGTCGCAGCACTACCTGGGTTCAAAACGTAAACGTCATCGTTTATAAAGAAAGTGGCGAGATGGGTATGTCCATGTAGTATAATATCGGCTCCTTGCTGTTTGGCATGTGTCACTATTTCACTTTCAACTCCAGATCTTGTTACCGATACACCATGATTAAACTGATCACCATGTGTAATATAA
>Ga0123355_10022984_pt1 | contig 10003 bp, 8 predicted proteins | sample TergutEmb28metaG_3_FD_89872 | JGI IMG/M metagenome (GOLD analysis project Ga0123355, IMG submission 89872) | Embiratermes neotenicus P1 segment gut microbial communities from Petit-Saut dam, French Guiana - Emb289 P1 | ecosystem: Host-associated > Arthropoda: Insects > Digestive system > Gut ...
GGGACAACTTGATTAAAAGTCAAGTGCTCTACCAGCTGAGCTAATGGCCCTTATCTTGTTAGATAAGAATAAGTGAAACAACTGCCATTAGACAGTCGCTTAAATATATTACAATATTTTTACGCGACTGTCAATGATTTTTGCAAAAAATGTGTAAGAATTTCGTTGATTCTTAGGCATTTAGTTTTTCTAGCATTTCATCTATGTCTATGTCATGCTTTATACATGCGTCTTCTATGCTTTCACTTTGTGCTGATGGACATCCTACACAATGCATTCCCTGCGCTAATAGTATACTTGCTTTTTCTGGCGATTGTTCTAGTATTTCAGCAATTCTTGTGCTTCTTTCTATCATTTTGCCCCTCCTCGTATATATTCTTATGTTAAAATAACATATTTTTTAAAAAAAGTATAGACAAATGAAAAAATATGTAGTACTATGGTAAAAATTGGAAGGATGTGGTTAAGTTAAATATTCTTGTAAATATATTTTTCATTTCTTTTATTGTTAATGTTTTTATAGTTTTTTATTCCTTATATTTATTTTTCGATATGAAAATATTCCATAATTCTCAAGGTTCAAAATTACAATTAAAGAACAAAAATTAATTTAGGAGGTTGTTATTATTTTTTCTAACAGATTTTCTTTTATTGCCCGTTTTGTTTCTGTCTCTCTTGTAATCACACTTTTGACTTTATTCCCTCTTTTTATTGCTAATAGTGTTATTATCCCTTATAGTATTTATCCCCTTGATATTGCTCAGAGGAATCCAGTTGCTTGGAGGATTATAAAGTTTGCTTATGTTATTTCCCATATTTTTTCTTTTGCAATTATTTCTAATGTTATATATTCAAGATTTCTAAGAAAGCATGAAAATGAAGAATTGCTACAATCATCAGATGAAGCTAATTTTATTCCTGATGGACTACGATTATTAGTTGGCAGAGATTTTTCAACTGCTGAAGATGTATATGTTCCAGAAAAGAGCTTATATCAAAACATCTTAATCACTGGCACTATTGGTAGCGGAAAAACAAGTTCAGCTATGTACCCTTTTATTAAACAGTTAATTGAATATTCAGAAGATGGTTTTTTGGGTATGCTTGTGTTAGATGTGAAGGGCAATTTTTATAATCAAGTAAGTGTATATGCTAAAGAAACAGGTAGGTTAAGCGATTTAATTGTTGTTGGATTAGATAGTGGTGTTAGGTATAACCCTTTAGATAAGCCTCATCTTAAACCAATTGTATTGGCAAACAGGTTGAAAACTATTTTGACTCTTTTTACTGGAAATACTGGAGAGGCGTACTGGCTTGATAAGGCAGAGCAGATTTTGTGTGAGTGTATAAAGCTTTGTAGGTTGTATAACAACGGGTATGTTACTTTTTTGGAGTTACACAAATTAATTAGTACCGAAGGGTATTACAAGGAAAAGATTTTGATCCTGAAAGAGCTATTTCAATCTGGTGAGTTGTCAAATGAAGATGTTTATAACTTGCATTCTGCTGTTGCTTTTTTTGAAGAAGAGTTTTTAAACTTAGATTCTAGAACTATGTCTATTCTAAAGTCTGAAATTACTAGAATTACCAACACTTTTATTTCTGACTATAATGTTTTAACTACTTTTTGCCCTAATAAGGAAGAAATCACCTTTAATGGCTTTAGTGATGTAGTTAATGGTTCTAAAATAGTGGTTTTGAACATGAATATTGCTGAATACAAGAATTTGGCTAAGATAATTGCAGCTTATTTAAAATTAGACTTTCAATCTGAGGTTTTACACCAACTTTCAAAGACGTCTTCTCCTAAGAGTTCTGCCTTTATCTGTGACGAATTTCACGAATATGTCACCTCCACCGATTCTGATTTTTTCGCACAAAGCCGAGAGTCTAAGTGTATTAATATTGTTGCTACGCAAAGCTATACTTCTTTACTTAATACTTTGAAGGACAATGCTACTGTGAAGGTAATTGTGCAGAATTTGATTAATAAGTTTTGGTTTAGAACTGATGATTCTTTTACAATTGAAGATGTTCAGAAACAAATTGGGAAGGAAGATAAATCGAAGATTTCTAAGAGTATTTCTGAGAACGCGAATGAAACGAATTATAATTATTTTGCAAGTTCTTTAGCTTCTAGAAATTCCAGTGTTTCTGAAAGTATCAGCACATATGTTCATACTGATTTTGTCTATGATTCTCATTTCTTCACTCAGGAGCTTGAAGTTTTTTCTTCTCTTGCTTTTTTGTCTGATGGTTACAAAATATTGAAGCCAACAAAATTGAAAATGCTTCCACATTTTGAAGATGATGAGGTTGTCGTTTCTCCTTCTCAAAGAGCCAGAGACAGGATAATATGAATTATTTAAGGAGGTTTTTTATGTTTTTCAAATTTTTAAATAGAAACAAGTATTGTATTTTGTTTTCTTTTCTGATGTTTTTGTTTCTTTTCCCTACTTCTAGTTTTGCAGCTCATCCTAGATTAATATCTACGATTATAGGTGCTTTTGATAGTATTAAGGTTTGGATTGTTCGTATTTCAACTCCAGCGGTTGCAGTTGCTGTACGGTTCTGGTTTACTTATGCAAAAGTTTAGTTTTGGCGATGAGGAGCGAATACGTGCTGGAAAGAAGGTAGTGCGTGGGAGTTTGTTTGCTTATGTGTTTATTTTGGCTATTGATTTGGTTATATCAACGATACAGTTGTTACTAACCCGTGGAGAATAAATTCGAATCAACTCAGGCAATACAGCGCTTTGTTTTGCCTTCGTAGAACTGTAGGTAAGGGGACACACCTTACCCTTGTGTATTCCTGATTCTGCTAAGGTATTTCCCCTAGCATGCTCGATTGAAGAGCTAAAAGAAAGGATTTTGTTAATGGAACCTACTGAAGTAAATATTGTGAATTTAATTACTAATACTATTAATTCGCTTTTTTCTAATCTTTTTTCTTCGATTGATAATAGTCTTTATACTCTTTTGGATGATTTGGTTTTTATTTCTCCAGATATTATGAGACATCCTCATTTGGGAGATTTGATTGGAAATAATATGTCGGGCATTACTTTAATTGCTAATTCTTTGGTTATAGGGTTTTTGATTTATTATTCTATTTCTTATCTGCTTTCACATTTTACTTTTAACCAGGTGCAAACACCCTATCAATTTGTTTTTAGACTATTATTGTGTGTAATATTTATCAATTTTTCAGTTTACATTTGCGAATTGTTAATACTGTCTTCTTCCTTTATTTCTCTTGCTATTAGGAATCTTGGTGAGACTGTTTTTAATACTCAAATTGGCTTTTCTTCTATAATTGAGAATTTGAATTCTATTATTTTTCTAGAGCAGGGTTATTTTAATGTTTTTTCTCTAGATGGGTTACTTAAAGGTTTTGTATCTATTGGGTTATTAAATTTAGTTTTGTCATATGCTTTAAGGTATATTATTACTCTTGTTTTTGTTCTGATTAGTCCTTTTGCTTTTTTATCTTTAATATTAACTGATAGCACTTGGATTTTTAAGTCATGGCTTAAAATATTTTTGTCTCTTTTGGCTCTTCAAATTTTTGTAGCTTTGATTTTGTTAATATGCTTTTCCATTGATTCTACTGACTTAGATGCTTTTTCCAAGCTTACATATGTTGGTTCTATTTACGCTTTGATGAGAGCTAATAATTATTTGAGGGATTTTATGAGTGGACTTGGAACAGATATTAATTTAGGAGTTTCAACCTTTAAGTCAATGTTTATAGGAGGTGGATGAGTTTGAAATTTGTTTTTCCACAGAATTATAATTTTAAGAATAAGTTGTTTGGGTTTATTGATTATACTACTGCAATTTTAAACGTTCTATGGTATGTTTTTGTTTTTGCAGTTGTAGATTTGTTGTTTATTGACCTTACTTTTAAGATTGCTGTTTTTATTGTTTTTGCTTTGCCTGTGTTTCTGTTTAGTTTGTTTGGGTTTAACCATGAAAATATTTTGTATGTTATTACGTATATGTTTATGTTTATTAAGAGGCGACGCGTGTATTTTTATGATAAAGGATAGGCTTGTTTTTACGCTGTCAAAATGCTATAATTTTGTAGAGGTGGCAGACATGAAACTAGAACAAAAAGATAATGGTTTATTATTTTCTAATACAGAATTACCGGATGTTTTCTTTACGGAATATTTAAGCATGGCAAATGGTGACTGTATTAAAATATATTTGTATCTAGTTTTTTTAGCTAAGTATGGAAAAGATGTTAAACTTAATGATTTGTCCAAGAAATTAAATCTACCTTTACCTATAATCCAAGCTAGCCTTACCTTTTGGGAGGAACATAGTGTTATAACAAAAAAGGGTACTGGGTATATATTAAACAATTTGCAAGAGATAGAGCTACATAAATTATATAAGCCAAATCTTACTTTGTCTGAAGAGAAAGTAGAGAATAATTCTAAGAGCCAATACAGAGCAAAGGCTATTGAAAGTATTAATAATAGATGTTTTCAAGGAATTATGTCTCCATCGTGGTATAGTGATATTGATCTATGGTTTAAGAAATATGAGTTTGATGAAGGTGTTATGATTTCTCTTTTCGATTATGCATTAAGCAAATCCGCTCTTCACAAAAACTATGTTCAAACTGTTGCAGAAGCTTGGGCTAATAGTAATATTAAGACTTGTACGGATTTAGAAAATTATTATCAAAAATATGAGAAAATGACTAAAATTAAGAAGCATATTGCTAAAAAACTAGGTAGATATAACCCACTTACGCAATATGAGGAAGCATATATTGAGAAATGGGTAGTGGAGTTTGGTTATGATGTAGATATAATTAATATTGCACTTAAAAGGACTACGTCTAAAGCTAATCCTAGCTTTGATTATATAGATAAATTGCTATCTGATTGGCATGACAGGAAGCTGAGAACCCCTACTGATGTAGAGAATTTCTTAGTGGAATTTAAGCAAAAAAATAAAAATGTTAAGGAGATGCAGAAGTCTACTACAAAAAAATCATTTAATACCTTTGAACAAAGAGAATATGAAGATTTAGATAAATTGTATGGAAATATGCAAACTAAGAAGGCGTAGCTTTTGAAAGGATTTTTATGAATAATATTCATTTAAAAACTGTTTTAAAGAAATATGAGCAAAAAAGAATCTCTGCCGGAAGGGATTTAGAAACACGCAAAAATGCTTTGTATGCTGAAAATAAAAGGTTAGAGGAGATTGATTTTGAGCTTGGCAATGAAGCCATTACTACTGCAAAGTTAATTCTTTCTTCTAAAACTAGTTCTTTAAAGGATTTTGTTGTAAAAAAGAATGCCTTGAACAAAGAAAAAACTGCTATACTTAAATCTTTAGGCAAGGACTCTGCTTTTTTATCCCCTATTTTTGAATGCATTGTTTGTAAGGATACAGGCTATATTGGCACTTCTTCTACAAGTACATTTTGCAATTGTTTAAAGCAAGAAATGTTTAATTTAGAGTTTAATAAATATAATATGGGGAATTTGGAAAAAGAAAACTTTGATAGTTTTAATGCTAAATTTTATTCAGATAAAGCAGATGAAAAAAAATATAATTCAGATATTTCTCCTAGGGAAAACATGCTTAGTATTAAAGAGGTTGCAAAGAATTTTATAGAGAATTTCGACAGCCCTGAAGAAAAAAACCTGCTTTTTTGGGGAAAACCTGGTTTAGGGAAAACTTTTTTGTGTAATTGTATTGCAAATGAATTATTGAATAAGCATAAAACCGTTTTGTACCAAACAGCTCCTGTAATGCTTGATGAAGTAATTGCTTCCAGGATGGGCAAGCCAGATTCAAATCAGAATATTTTGAAAAATATTCTGAATGCAGATCTTTTGATTATAGATGATTTGGGTACTGAAAACGTTAATAGTATGAAGTTTACTGAGCTTTTTAATATTATAAATACGAGGCTTTTGAATCAAAATAGAAAAGTTACTAAAACTATAATTTCTACTAACCTTAGTTTGCAACAAATTTTTTCTACATATGATGAGAGAATTGGGTCAAGAATTATTGGACATTATCTCGTTTGTGGATTCTTTGGTGACGATATACGCTTAAAGAAAATATAAAAAAAGACAAAGGGACGGGGCAAGTGTCTAAGCTTAGACATCTGCCCCGTCCCTTTGTCTTTTTCATTTTACTACACTTAATGCTACTGTGAGTTTTTCGTTATTTATTTCTAGTTCTTTTTCTAAGTCTGGGTTGTTTGCTTTTTCCTTACTGAAGGTTTCTGTTAAAGTATCTTCTATTATTTTGTCTATGTGGTCTTTTAGTACTTTTTGCATTAATTTACCTTGTGTCATAATGCTTAGGTTTATTCTTTGTTCTACTTTAAATCCAGCCTCTTTTCTTAGTACTTGTAGTGTACGCACCAAATCTCTTGCCATTCCTTCTACAATTAATTCTTCTGTTAATGTTGTGTCTAATGCAATTGTGTCATCATTTTCTTTAATTATTACTAAATGCGCTTTTGGTTTTGTGTTTATTACAAATGCTGTTTTATCAACTTCACCAAAACCTTCTACTTCAACAGTTTCATTTTTTTCATCATTAAAGCTTTGTACTAGTTTTTGCATGGTTTCGTCGCTCATGTTTTCTAGTTTAGCTTTAAATTCTTGGATTTTTTCTTTGAATAATCCACCTGCTACTTTGAAGTTAACTTGTAGGTATTCATCGTTTAAAACACTTTCATCATCAATAAATTCTACTGCTTTTATATTTAATTCTTCTTTAATAATTTCTTTAAAGTTTTCTACTGCTACTTTTTCTTTTGAAGATACTAACATTTTTGGTAGCGGTTGCCTTACTTTTAACTGTTTTTCATTTCTAAGCATTAATCCTAGTGCAATTATTTTTCTTGCTTCTTCTACTTCTTCTAATATTGCTGTATCTGTATATTTTTCGTCTGCTTCTGGGTAGCTTGATAAATGAACTGATATTTCTTCATTTGGTTCAAAGCTTTTCACCATGTTTTGCCAAATTTCTTCTGTCATGAACGGCATTATTGGTGCCATAGCTTTTGTCATGTTTTTAATTGCTGTGTATAGCAAGTAGTATACTTGTAGTTTGTCTTCGTCTTCTCCTATTTTCCAGAATCTTTTTCTGTTTACTCTAATATAGAAATTAGAAATTTCATCAACTAGTTTTTCAAACTCTTTTACTACATTTTGAAGCTCATATGCATCCATTTCTTTTTTTGCATATGCTAAAAAGCTATTTACTCTGGTTAATAACCATTTATCTGATTTTTCTAATTTGCTTTCATCTAGTTTATAATCTTTTAAGTTTGGCATGTCTAATATAGCATATGTGTTAAAAAACACGTATATATTCCAGAAGTTAAGCAACTTTCTTCTCGCTTCATCTCCCATACTGAAACCAAATCTTACATCATTATTAACTGATGCTCCACCATATAGGTATCTGATTGAGTCTACTCCTATTTTTTCTGCTGCTTCATCAAATTTTATCATATATCCTGTTTTTGAGAATTTCCCACCATCTTCTTTTACTACTGCACTATATGTTAAAACTGTTTCAAATGGTGCTTTTTCTTCTAAGATTACAGACATGTATAGTAATGAATAGAACCATAATCTTATTTGCTCTTTCATTTCTGTTACCCATTCTGCTGGGAAATATTGCCTCCAATATTCTTTGTCTGTAAAATATTTTAGTGTAGAAAATGAAGCTATACCAGCGTCCAGCCAACAGTCTCCTACATCTGGCACTCTTTTTACATGTTGTTTACACTTTGGACATATAATTTCTATTTCGTCTATCCATGGTCTGTGTATGTCTGGCATATTGTCTACTGCTTCTGGTTTTACTGCTATTTCTTTTAATTCTTCTCTTGAGCCTACAACAGTTACATGTTCACATTCATCACATGGGTATATTGGTAGTGGTAATCCATAAAATCTTTTTCTTGAAATTGCCCAGTTCCCCATGTTATTTAGCCAGTCTTCCATTCTTTTTCCAGCAAAATCCGGTTTCCAATTAACTGTATTTGAAGCTTCTATTAGTTTTCCTCTTACAACATCACTATCTAAGTACCATTCTTTAACCACTTTGAATACTACTTCTTCTTTACATCTCCAACAAACAGGATAACTATGTTCAAATTCTTCTACTTTATATAGCTTACCTCTTTTTTCTAGTTCGTCAAATACAAGCTGTGCTACTTCTTTGGTGTTATTACCTGTCATGAATCCAAATCCTTTTTGTATAACTCCTACATCATCAATTGGAATTATTGCTTCTAATCCATGTTTTTGTCCTAATTCGTAATCTTCTGCTCCACAACCAGGTGCAATATGAACAGAACCTGTACCATCTTCTGCTGACACTTCATCCCAAGCAATTATTTTATGGTCAAATCCTTTTTGTTTTTCAAATTCTTCAAAACATGTTTCATACTCTAGTCCAATTAGCTTTTCACCTTTGAACATTTCTATTACTTCTACTTTATCGTCCCCTAATAGTCCAATTGCTTTTTTGCTCATAATTAAGTATTTGTCATCTGATTTTACTTTTACTTTCACATAATCAATTTCTGGATGTACAGCTATAGCAACATTTGCAGACAATGTCCATGGGGTAGTTGTCCATACTAATATTTTGCTGTCTGTGCCTACCAATGGTAACTTAAAGAAAACTGCTTTGTGTGTCATTAATTGGTATGAACCTGCCATTTCGTGTTCTGATAGGGAAGTACCACATCTAGGACACCAAGGCATTGGTCTATATGATTGTTTTACCATTCCTTTTTCGTCGCATTTTTTTAGGAAATGCCATATTGAGGTGATATTTTCCTCTGTGTTAGTGTAATATGAGTTGTCCCAATCCATCCACTGCCCTAGTCTTTTAGATTGATTTGTGATAACTTCTGCGAAATTTTCTACTCTTTCCATACATTTTTTTGTGAATTTGTCTAATCCGTATTTTTCTATGTCTTTTTTATCTTTAAATCCTAGTTCTTTTTCTACTTCAACTTCTATCCAAAGCCCTTGAGCATCAAACCCATTTCTATAATGGGATGTGAAGCCATTCATTCCTTTGTATCTTATATATATGTCTTTTAATGTTCTTCCCCATGCATGATGTATTCCCATTGGGTTATTTGCTGTTATTGGTCCATCTAAGAAACGGAATTTTTTTCCATCTTTATTTTTTTCTATTAACTTATTGAAACATTGTTCTTTTTCCCAAAATTCTAGTATTTTGTGTTCCATTTCAATGAAGTTAAAATTTGGTTCTACCTTTTTCATTCACTCTTCCCCCTGATTTGTTATGTATAATGGACGAGCAATGCTCGCCCCTACGTTTTATATCGAATTCTTCGTAAGTTGCCACCACAGAGGGTGGCGCTACAGTTTTATTGTATATGGATTAATCTTCGTGGTGTTCTGGGATTTTTTCTACACTTACTACTTTTCCTTCATTGGTTCTCATTAGTGTAACCCCTTGTGTTGACCTTCCTAGAATGCTTATGTTGGATACATGTAGTCTTATTATTGTTCCTGTATCTGTTATTAGCATTATGTCGTCACTGTCTGTTGCTATTCTTATTCCAATAATTTCGCCAGTTTTTGGTGTAACTTTGTATGTTATTAATCCTTTACCACCTCTTGCTTGTGGTCTGTATTCTGAAAGTTCTGTTCTTTTTCCAAATCCATTTTTAGTTATAGCTAGTAAAGTTGCTGTGCTTTCTGGGAATATTGTTTCCATTCCTATTACGCTGTCGCCTTTATTTAGTCTTATTCCAATTACTCCTTGTGATATTCTTCCCATTGCTCTTACGTCTTTTTCATCAAATGTTATACATAATCCTTTTTTTGTAACTAGAACGATCTTTTCTGCTTCTTCGGTTAATCTTACATTAATTAATTGGTCGTCTTCTTTTAGTGTTATTGCTAGGAATCCTGTTTTTCTAGCTGTATTATATTCAGTTAATGCAGTTTTCTTAA
>Ga0123355_10022985_pt1 | contig 10003 bp, 10 predicted proteins | sample TergutEmb28metaG_3_FD_89872 | JGI IMG/M metagenome (GOLD analysis project Ga0123355, IMG submission 89872) | Embiratermes neotenicus P1 segment gut microbial communities from Petit-Saut dam, French Guiana - Emb289 P1 | ecosystem: Host-associated > Arthropoda: Insects > Digestive system > Gut ...
GAACCGCGCGCGTGAAGCGGCGCGGAAAGCGCGTGAACTTACTCGTCGCAAAACTGCTTTGGAAAGCGGTTCACTGCCCGGAAAGTTAGCTGATTGTAGTAGCCGCGACACTCAATATACTGAAATTTATATTGTCGAGGGAGATTCGGCGGGTGGTTCGGCGAAACAAGGTCGTGACCGACAGTTTCAAGCGATTTTGCCATTGTGGGGAAAAATGCTTAATGTTGAAAAATCCCGGATTGACAAAGTTTATGGCAACGAGAAATTGTCACCTGTTATTACCGCGCTTGGAGCGGGAATCGGTGAAGAGTTTGATATTGCAAAATTACGTTACGGAAAAGTTGTAATTATGGCGGACGCGGATGTTGACGGCGCGCATATTCGCACGTTGATTTTAACGTTTTTCTTCCGATTTATGCGTCCTTTGATTGAAGGAGGGCACGTTTATATAGCTCAGCCGCCGCTTTATAAGGTTTCGCGAGGGAAAAATATGCGCTACGCTTACAACGATAAAGAGTTGGCGGCGGCTTTAGAAGAAATCGGGAAAGACGCGAATGTTCAGCGTTACAAAGGTCTTGGGGAGATGAATCCTGATCAGCTTTGGGAAACAACCATGAATCCTGAAACGCGAATTATGTTGCAGGTTGCCATGGAAGACGCGGTTGCGGCGGACGAAATTTTCAGCATCTTGATGGGCGACAAGGTTGAGCCGCGCCGGGAGTTTATTGAGGAGCATGCGAAGAATGTGGTTAATTTAGATATATAATTTTTGCCGTTGCCACGGTGGGTTTTGGCGGTTTTTTAAAGCACAAACCTCCGTCAGGCTACGCCTGCCACCTCCTTTCAAAAGGAGGCTAAAACCCCAAATCTAGAAAGCCCCCTTTGTAAAGGGGGGGCCAACGAAGTGGGCGGGGGTTTGTTAAATCCGCGTTCGTGTCGCCTAATGCGTGCAAACATGGTCGCCTAAGCAACAGGGAAAATCGGTTCCCAATATTGGCAGGCTTTGCGGTCAGGGTTGCAAGCTTTTACCTTTAAACGTATACAATGTCCGCAATTAATTGGATAATATTTTCTTTTATGCTTTCTATAATGTCGTATAAAACACTGGCAATTTCCACAAATTTTCTCTTTCATAAAATCACCTCAATTTTATTTTAGCAGATAAGCTTCTAAACGTCAATAGAAGATTTTAGGCTATGATAAAGTTTTCTTGGGGTGATTGCGTGTATTTTCAAAGGATAAAGGATTTGAGAGATGACGCTGAGTTGACACAAGCACAAATGGGAGAAATATTAAATTGTAGTCAAAGAGCATATAGTTATTATGAACGAGGTGAGTTAGATGTTCCTAACGATATTTTAATTAAATTAGCAGATTTTCATAATACATCAACAGATTATATTTTAGGACGGACAAGAGAAATAAAACCATATCCGTTAAAATGAGTAGGCAAACTTCGTGTCGCCCGCGGTTCCGCCAAGCGGGGTACCCGCGCGAAGCGTGGGTCGCGGCGGGAAGGGCGATGGTTTTGGTCAAACTTTTGCCGTCAAAAGTTTGCGGGGAGTGTTGAGGGGCAAGTGCCTCTTAACGTCTGCCGTGGCAACGGCAAACTCCTAGGGTCTTGACCCTAACAAAACACCCTTGACGATTTTAAGGGCAACGCCCTTACTTTGGAAGTGATACATATTAACAAAACAGTAAAATTTATAACACTTGGATGTAAAACTAACTTTTACGAAAGTTCGGCAATGGCAAGCTTGTTGTGTAATGCGGGTTATGAAATAACCGAAAACGAAATTGCCGACATATATATTATCAATACTTGCACAGTTACAAATACCGGCGCGTCTCGTTCGCGCAGCGCTATTCGCAAGTGTAAACAAAACAACCCGTCGTCCATTGTTGCGGTTACGGGTTGTTTGGTGCAGACTAATGCAGAGGAAATTGCGAAAATTGATGGTGTTGACGTTGTTGCAGGAGTTAAACGCGGAGATATTGTGGAGTTGATAGAGCAATTAACAGAAAATTTTGTAGGGGCGAACCGTGTTCGCCCGACGACGGATGCAATAATTTCTGCGGGCGAACACGGTTCGCCCCTACAAGCAATCTTAAGCATCCCCAATAAATATGAAGAGATATCCGCCGTTGATACGCAATCGCGAGTTCGCGCGGTGATTAAAATTCAAGACGGATGCGATAATTTTTGTAGCTATTGCATTATTCCTTACGCGCGCGGTCGGGCGAGAAGCCGGAAACTTGAAAATATCATAACTGAGGCGAGAGCGCTTGCGAAAAATTATACCGAAGTTGTGATTACCGGAATAAATCTTTCGTCTTACGGAAACGATTTGACGGATAGCGATTTATCGAAAAAATTTGGATTAATTGATGTAATTGAACGATTGAATGAAATTAATGGAATTCGCAGGATTCGGTTAGGTTCGCTTTCGCCGACAGTTGTAACCAATGAATTTGTCACTCGTGCGAAAAGGTTGGACAAATTGTGCCCGCAGTTTCATTTGTCACTGCAAAGCGGATGTGACGAGATTTTGCAGAAAATGAACCGTAAATATGATACGGCACAATATTTATCGGCAGTTAAACTGCTTCGTGAAAATATTCCGAATTGTGCGATTACAACTGATTTGATTGTAGGTTTTCCGGGCGAAACGGATGAGCAGTTTGAAAAAAGTTATGAGTTTTGCAAAAAAATCGAATTTTCACAAATGCATATTTTTAAGTATTCGAAACGCGCAGGAACTGTTGCCGGCGATATGAAAAATCAGGTTTCAAAAGTTGATAAACAACAGCGAAGCGAAAAAATGTTGGAGTTAGCGGCGCATATGAAAACGGAATTTTACCAAAACTATATTGGAGAGATAGTCGACGTTTTGTTTGAAACGAAGAAAAAATCAGGGTTTTTCGGTTTGACGGCTAATTATATGGATGTGCTGGTGAAATCGAATAACGATTTGGAGGGTAAAATTAAGTTGGTAAAAATTATAAAGGTTGACGGCGAAAATTTGGTTGGTGAGATTATTGAATGAGATAAAAACACAAATGATTGAATTAGCAAAATCAATTGGAATTAACAAAATCGGCATTGCAAAAGATGGCGAAAAATCTGTTGTTGTTGCTTTATTCCCGTATTTTGTTGCAAATGAAAAAGGGAATGTTGCAATGTATGCGAGGGGAAGAGATTATCACAAAGTTAACGCCGAAAAGTTGAGAATTATTTGCGAGCTTTTGCGAAAAAACGGCGCGAAAAAATGTGAAGTTTTCGTTGATAATGCGAAACGAAACGATCGAGAGATGGCGCGGCTTGCGGGGCTTGGATTTTACGGGCAGAACAATTTGCTTATTTGCGATGAGTTCGGCTCGTATTTTACTATCGGGCAGATTGTGACTGATTTGGAAATTGAGACGGACTTGCCGCTGAACCATACTTGTGAAAATTGTGAAAACTGTGTAAATGCCTGTCCGACAGGGGCTTTAAATGGAGACACCTTTAACAAATCGTTATGTATTTCCGAGATTACGCAGCGGCAAGGCGAGTTAAACGAATTTGAATCCGATTGGCTAAAACGGGTTAAATCTGCTTGGGGTTGCGACATTTGTCAGTTGGCATGTTCATTTAACAAAAATTTGCCCACAACTGCGTTTGCCGAACTTTTGCAGGACAGGATTGCAAATCTTACAACGCCTGATGTTATTGAACTTGACGATGATGAATTTCAAAAAAAATATGAACAATATTCCTTTACTTGGCGTGGAGTTGATGTTTTGAAGAGGAATTTGGAAATTATTGAAAAACAATAGTGTTTTGTTACAAAAATGTAACAAATATTGAGTTTTTCTTGTCTTATTTTACTTTTTGTGCTATTATGTATGTTGGAGTGGCAGATGGCTGTGGATTTCGCAAAAGTCAAGACTCAAATGAAAGGTTGCGACAACGATGTCAAATAAGGTATTCCAAAATATGCTTAAACAAATAGGCGGCGAGCTTTCGCGTTCGCTTGGAATTATTGATGAGCATGGACGTATTATTGCCGGTAATATTGAGCAAATGACTGATAATTTGTCTGAGAAGTTTGAGCAAATTTCGGAAGCATCAACGCCGAATGGTGTTGTTGCCGGTTACACTTATAAATTGATTGAAACCAAAACGGTTGCAGATTTTTACGCTTTTTGTGAAGGGGAAGACGAAACCGCAATCGGTTATTGTGCTTTGCTTAGCGCGTATTTTGTTAATATGCGCCAGTTTTATGATGATAAATATGATAAAAACAGCTTTGTTAAAAATATAATTATGGATAATATTCTACCCGGAGATGTTGTGTTTCGTGCCCGTGAACTACATTTGGCACTGGATGTTAAACGGGTTGTTTTTATGATTAAGTTTAAAAATGTTATGGACAACAATGTGTCAGATATTTTGGCAAATATGTTTCCTGATAAGAGTAAAGATTTTGTTATAACCATTGATCATAAAGAGATGGTTTTGATTAAAGAAGTCAAAAAAACTGCGGGCGAAAAAGATTTTTGCAAGATGGCGCAAACGATTGTGGACACTGTAAACGCAGAGGGAATGACGAATATAAATGTTGGAATTTCAAACGCTGTTGACGCTTTGCAAGATTTAGCAAATGCGTATCGTGAGGCAAGAATCGCCATTGAAGTCGGAAAGGTTTTTGGCAGCGAGATGAATGTTTTATCTTATAATAATTTAGGAATTGGACGGCTTATATATCAACTTCCGAATACTCTTTGTGAATTGTTTTTGAAAGAGATTTTTAAGAAGGAATCAATTGAGGTTTTGGACGACGAAACGTTGTTTACCATTCAGAAGTTTTTTGAGAACAATCTTAATGTATCCGAAACATCGCGTAAGCTTTTTGTTCATCGGAATACATTAGTTTATCGTTTGGATAAAATCAAAAAGCTTACAGGACTTGATTTGCGTGAGTTTGAGGAAGCAATTGTATTTAAGGTGGCGATGATGGTTAGTAAGTATTTAAAGTCGCAAAGATGATTTAAGGAGTAATTCGTATGATAACATTTGAAAATGTTACTAAAATTTATAAAACGGCGGAAATTCATAAGCGGCTTGACGGGCAAGGAAGCATTGCCGCCGTTGAAGATGTGTCATTTTCTATTGAGAAAGGTGAGTTTGTTTTCCTTGTTGGCGAATCAGGCGCGGGGAAATCCACCATTACTAAACTTATGATGCGGGAAGAAAAAGTGACAGCCGGGCGAATTATGGTTAACGGATTTGATATTGTAAAGCTTTCGAAACATAAAATCCCGCACTTGCGCCGAAGTATCGGAATGGTTTTTCAGGATTTTAGATTGCTTCCCAGCAAAACGGTGCTTGAAAATGTTGCGTTTGCAATGGAAGTTGTGGGCGCGCCGATTCGCGAGATTCGACGAAGAGTTCCGGAAGTTTTAAATTTGGTTGGTCTTACTGAAAAGGCGAGAATGAAACCGCATCAACTTTCGGGCGGAGAGCAGCAACGAGTCGCGCTTGCCCGCGCTATGGTAAACAAGCCGCCAATTATTCTTGCGGATGAGCCAACGGGGAATCTTGACCCCAACACAGCAATGGAGATTATGAAACTTTTAGAAGCATTTAATAAGAGGGGTTCAACAGTTGTAATTGTTACGCATGCGAAAGATTTAGTTGATAGTATGCACAAACGGGTTCTTGAAATTGAAGGTGGAAGATTGATTCGGGACGAAAACGATGGCGCGTATGCTGATAGGGTCGACAATTAGGAATGAGGAATTAGAAATGAGAAATTTTAAGTATTTTATTTCGCAAGGATTTGGCGGGATAGCAAAAAACGGACTTATGAGTGTTGCGTCAATATCAATTGTTACGGCAAGTATGATTATTTTCGGCGTGTTTATTTTGTTTGGTTTGAATCTTAATTATATCAGCGAACAGGCGATTAACCAAATTGAATTATTCGCTGAGGTTGAGCGGGGAACGGAAACTGCTGAATGGCGGAATATAGGCACACAAATTGAAGGGATTGAGGGAGTTCGAGAGGTTATTTTATATTCGGCGGAAGAACAACTTGAAACGGCGAAGATTCAGCATGCTGACGAACCCGTTATAATCGCGCGTCTTGAACGGAGCAATCCGTTTCTTGATGGATATAGAGTTCTTTTAACCAATCCGGCGTATGCTGCTGAGGTTGAAAGTGAGCTTCGCGGAATTCAGAATATTTATGAAGTTAATGCTGATCCTGACGACATACAATGGATTGTAAATTTTGCTGAAACAGCGCGAATGGTAAGTTTTTGGCTTGTATTTTTGCTTGGGCTTATTTCGATATTTATTATTTCAAACACTATTAAGCTTGGAATGTTCGCACGAAGACGGGAAATTAATATTATGAAATATGTCGGTGCGACTAATTGGTTTATTCGTTGGCCGTTTGTTATTGAAGGAATTTTTATCGGATTGATTGGCGGGGTTATTGCGGCCACAATTGTTCTTTGGGGTTATGGAATGGTTGTTCCGCGCATTAATGATTTTATTGGTGGGATTGTTGATATGGCTGCTCTTTCTAACATTTATGGAGTGGCGGTATTGTTTCTTTTATCGCTTGGCAGTGGAATTGGATTGATTGGAAGCGCGTTGTCGATACGAAAATATTTGGTTGTGTAATTTGGGGGGATATTTGCTATGAGGATTTCAAACAAAACGAGAAAAATTATCGCTATTGCCGTGGTTTTGGCAATGGTGCTCGGGCTTATTGTCGCAGGAATTTTTGCATGCGCAGATACTGTAAACGCAACTCCAACGGAGGGGGAGCAAGCGGGAATTGACGCCGCACGTGACGTACAGCGTGATGTGCGAGAGGGAATTGGAGATATTCGTCAAACCCGGGCGTTAAATCTTCCTGAAATGAACCGATTGAACGAAGCTGTTGCTGAAATTGACAGAGCGGTTGCGGCGACAAGCGCGAGGCTTACGGAACTTCGTGCTGAACTTGCTGAGCTTACTGCTGAACTTGAAGAAACTACACGGCAAGCGGATTTGCAAGATGAGATGTTTGGGGAACATTTGCGGATTATGGTTAATTTCGGACCGAATACATATTTGCAGGCGTTTATCAGAGCAGAAAGTTTTTCGGATTTAACCGGACGAGTCGGAACTATGAGAGCGATTGCAAGACATGATAATTATATTCTTGAAGGCATACGGGAAATTGAAACTCAAATTATAGAAATGCGCACTGAGATTGAAGTGGTAGAAGTGGAAGTGGCGGAACTTTTAGAGCGTCAACGAGCCGAGCAAGCGGCGCAGCAAGCATTGCAAGCCGAACAGCAAGAATTTATGCGGCAATTGGATGCTGATGAAGCCGCACTCAGACGAATTTACGACGCAGCTCAACGGGAGATTGATGAATTTAATCGCCAGATTCGAGCGAGACTTTCTGAAACCGGTGACGGTTCAACTTTTGCGGGCGGAATTTTTGCTTGGCCGGTTCCGGGACGTTCTATTGGTTCGGGTGCAGGGTCAAGATTTGGGAATAGGATTCATCCTGTTTTGGGCGGCACAAGATTTCATTCAGGAATTGATATTCCCGCGCCGTCGGGAACTCCTATTGTGGCGGCAAATGACGGAACGGTTGTGTCAGCAGGTTGGAATGGCGGATACGGAAATACGATAGTTATCGACCATGGCGGAGGATATTCTACCCTTTATGCGCATATGTTATCCTTCTCAGTAAGCGCGGGGCAAACCGTGACAAGAGGACAGCAAATTGGACTTGTGGGCTCCACAGGAATGTCAACAGGGCCGCATTTGCATTTTGAGGTAAGAATAAATAATCGCCCGGTTGATCCGATGAATTATGTGAATTAAATTGAAAAATTTGCAATATACTTATATAGGGGCGGACGACTCTGTCCGCCTTATTATTTAGATAGAAGGAGATTGTAATGCGAAGAAGAATGCCGCTTTTGGCAAGAGTTTTTATTCAAATAATATCAATACTTTTAACCGTTGTTATTACAGCGGTTATAACCATTGGAGTGGTAAATCCTTTTGGGCCTTTGGAGTTTGGCAGGTTTTTGTCATTTAATATGGCGATACACAGGATTAATACTCTTTATTATGGAGGGGTTACAGCTCAACAGCTTTTTGACGGCGCCATGCGCGGAGTATTTGAGGCTGTTGGCGACCCTTATACAGTATTTATAAGCCAGGAAGAAGCCGATGCTTTTACTATAATGATGGAAGGTAGTCTTTATGGCATCGGGGTTAGAATTGCTCAAAGTCTGGATAGTGAAAATGTTATTGTTGTTGAAGTTTTTGCGAATTCGCCGGCTGAGGGCGCCGGAATTTTGTCGGGCGATTATATTTTGTATGTTGACGGTGAGCCTGTTTTTGATTCCGTAGACGCGTCAAGTCGAATACGAGGGCCTGAGGGCACAACGGTTGTTGTAACTTTACATCGGCATGATAGCGGAGAGATTGAGGAATTGACCATAATTCGTGGGCGAGTTGAAATTCCCACGGTTGAAGCGCGGAAGTTTGACGGCGATATTGCTTATTTTGCCATTTCGCAATTTGCGAGAACAACAAGCGGCGAATTTGCTACCCGAGTTTCGGAACTTGATTTTGAACCGCGCGGAGTTATTATAGATTTGCGAAACAACAATGGCGGACTTATTGATGTTGCTGTTGATATTGCAGACATGTTTTTGCCGCGAAGGACTTTGGTTGTTTACAGCGAGGGCCGCGGTTCTCCGCGGCGGGAATATCGCGCGAGAACTAACGAATATATTGATGTTCCGTTGGTTTTGATTGTTAACGGTAATTCGGCGTCTGCAAGTGAAATTTTGTTGGGCGCGTTTCGGGATCATGGGCGTGCGATTTCTGTGGGCGAAACAACATTCGGCAAAGGAGTTGTTCAAACATCTTTGCCAATGGGCAGGGGCAGAGTGAATATTACAAGCGCTAGATATTTTACGCCGGGAGGATATGACATTGACGGTCAAGGAATTACCCCTGATGTTCCCGTGTTTTTGCCGGATGAATGGTGGCTGATGCCGGGATTTATGAGTCTTGAACAGGATACTCAGCTTCAAACAGCAATTTCTGAACTTCAACGTTTGATAGGCGAATAAATTTTGAATAAATTTGCGGTTATTACATGGTGCCAACGAAAAAATTTTTTTAAGAAACCGATAATTATTGATAATGATAATTATGTAACTCTCGAATTACCGTATACTATCGAACAAATGCAGTTTGTTGATGAGCATAAACTTCATCGCGCTTTGGCGAAAGGAATTCGAAAATTGCAGCAAATCGGAATTTCTCGTGCGGTTTTTACAAATACTCTGAAAGAGATATTTTCTACAAATATTCGGGTACAAAATTTTCGTATTGTTGACGGGAATTTGTTGTTTTTTGATTTTGTTCCGAAAATAGTTGATTTTCTTTGCGATAAATATGAGTTTTTGCCGCCGAATATCCGAATTGGAATTCGAGAAGAAAATTTGAGTAATATTGGGCAAAGCTTGATTGAAAAGTTGTGTTATAAAGCTAAGTTTATGAGTATTTATACTGCTGATATTGTGTCTTGCAAAAGATATGCAAATTTTTTGGCGGACAAACTCGGATTTGTACTTGCAATTCGTGACATTTCGGCGATTGAAAATGACGGTGACGATATTGTAATTGATGTTGACAATTTTTCGGTTAGCGTTCCGCACGGTGACACAATTGACGGAATGGAGATTGAAAGCGTTTATGCTATTGAAGATACTGAAATTTTTGACGTTATGTTATGCAGCGGTATTGGTGTGAATGATGTTTATGTTGCCAAATGGAAAAATGGGGACAAATATATTGACATTATGGAGTAATTAAGGTACAATGAGTGGGCTAAAATAGAAAGGGTTGATTATATATGGCTAGCACAAAGGAAATTATTTTGACAGCTGAGGGGCTTGCAAAATTAGAAGCCGAGCTTGAATA
>Ga0123355_10022986_pt1 | contig 10003 bp, 5 predicted proteins | sample TergutEmb28metaG_3_FD_89872 | JGI IMG/M metagenome (GOLD analysis project Ga0123355, IMG submission 89872) | Embiratermes neotenicus P1 segment gut microbial communities from Petit-Saut dam, French Guiana - Emb289 P1 | ecosystem: Host-associated > Arthropoda: Insects > Digestive system > Gut ...
CCACTGGCTCTCTCCTGACCACCACACACACACACACGCACACACACACACACACACCACACACACACACACACAGCCTGCCACTGGCTCTCTCCTGACCACCACACACACCACACACACACACACACACACACAGGTCTTTCAGTTGGCCTGCTCAACTCATGTTTTCAGCCCAAAACTTTGTGTGACTTCCCAGTGACACACTTGCATGCTGTTGTTGTTAGTAAAGGATCTTGCATCAGTTGTGTGGACGTCACATTACCTTCCGTACTGAAACTGCTCCAGCCCATGTGGGCCATGCCATTTTTCAGGCATTTAGTCTCTGGCCTCTCACCACAGATGTCCGGGCTTGATCCCAGGACATTCCATTTGGGCATTTGTGGTAGAGAATTGGCAATGAGACAGGTCCCCCTGCCAGTATCTCCACCAGTCCTCCAAACTCATTCGTCTGACAGCAATGTTATGTGAAGTCAGCATCCACTCTCAGAATTGTTAAAAGAAAACTGAGGCATGTAGTGGCCCATAAGCTGCACTGCATATTGCATCGAAATGGCTTGAAGACAGTGTGCATGATTTGTGCACAGTCATACTTACTGAAGGTGTGTGGCCAGGTGATTAACAGAATGGTACAGACAGACACAGCAACGTACATGAGACATACAGAAATATAACATATCATGTGAGCAGCTTGTGGAAGGCTTGTTTCTTTTTTCAACTAATTTTATTCTTTTTTGCCTGAACTTCTTATATTTTGTGTTAATGCTTCATATTTTATTATTATTATTTTATTTTTATTAATGTTGCTTTTAACATAACTTTATTATAAATTGTGTCAATATTATTTAATGGAAGTTTTTTTCTGTAAATATTCACAAAAGAAAGAAAGAAACAAACAAACAAACAAAGTCACATATAAAAAGAACACTCTTTGACACAGTTTTTAACACAAACAAGCAAGTGTTGTGTTAAGGCATCAGAACACAAAATTGACTGTATTGTACTCTCTAAACAAAATGGTTGCCACAGGTTACAATTATGCATAAATTTTCTCAAATAAAAACTGTTGCATGAAATGCTTGCAATTTGGAAGTAAAATTGGACAGCAGAATAGAGGTGAAAACAGTTGAAGATGCAAATAAAGTAACTTTTTGGCCAGGAATTCTTCTATGCCACATTCTCCATGTGTCATCCAACCCCATTTGTGGTTAATCATTTGCATCTGCTAATGAAAAGCTCATTGTATCTGAAAGGCATCATGTTTGAACACCTGGACGAAAGGTGTTTCCCTCCATTCTTGCCGATGTTGAACTCAGTGACATAAAAGTCATATTTTTCAAACAAAAGCATTTTGTATGCATTATTTTGCTTTTAACCAGTTGTAAGGACATAATTTTTGACATGAGACTGTGTGATGCCACGTCATAATAATATTATTAGACAGTACTTTTACTGGGTGGTGTAATATTGCATGTTTTGCATTTTGTTTTGTATCAGATGCTTCATTATGCTTTTTGTATGATTTTGTTACATTTTATGTAATATTAATTTTTATTTTCACATGTGTTTATTTTATTACTACCTGTTCCACAAACATCCTATCTTGTTCTTGAGGACATATCAAATGAAATAAGTACAAAAACCAAGTGATAGGCTGGAAAGTTTTCATATATTTTTTAACATATGACAGAACTGAACAAACACATCAACATAATCATATCATTACACATGTGTCTTGCAGGGTGTAAGACTAATGCCCTGGTTAGCCTCTCTGTTTCTGCCAGCCTTTTATCTGCCTCCACTTCAGAACAGCTGCAATCAGTGACTGTTACCATATCAACATTTCAGTAAAAAAAAAACTGTCTAAACAATGGTAGGCAAATGTGAGGAAGTGTAATAGCTGAAGAAAGTCGTGTGGGTGCTCAATCCATGGCACTTGTCCCTATGGACCTCACTCTAGTGTGAACATTTTGAATTGTAAGTTACACTGTGCTTCCATTTTCAGGTCCCTGTTGTCATTAGTTACTTCTTTATCATATACAGAAGCCAGCACATATCACACGCACTAGTAGGGTTCTGTCACAGGGAACAGCAAATTCTAGCCCAGGGCCAGTGTCAAGGACATGCAAGCTGTGCCCCCACATGGGGTTTCAAAAATCGTGATTAGCAGCGTGGCCCTTGTGTATCGGTGTCATGACATGAAGCATGCATGTGTGATGAACTGCTGTGTTCTTCAGTTGTCATTGAACTGTGTGTTGTGACAACATTTGTTGTGGGAAAAATGGGAGTGTCTGCAGTTTAAACCAGGGAAGTTGTTGTTTCTAGGGTACACAGTATGTCATATTAACAAGTGTCGGCCCCAGTCCAGTCGGCTGTTCTGGACATCGTCAGTATGTGGTGGCTAGTGCTTGATTTGACATCTGCAAGCTATGCTGTTGTTACGATGGAGTCACATTAACCAAGTGGCATGTGACATCATTACTACTACTGCAGGCTATAAAAAGGCCACCAGCCAATATCTTGTGCTGGCTTGCAGTCTGAACTAGACAAACTTCCTGTCTGTCTTTGTGCCATCCCGTTCAATATGTCAGTTTGCACCAACTGCTGCCACCACGATGGATTTATGATGACACTCAGATGTGTTTGAAGTTCCTGACAACAGCTGGGAAACACTGGCTTAGTTGATGTCATATCATGTAGCAATGTTGATATTCACTGGCCTAAGGTACACACTGATTGCAGGCACTGCTGTCATAGCGACCATCATGTGCCACTTTCACGGTAAGGATTGGCCTTTGCGCAGCACATGTTGATAGAGTAGACTCTTGAACCAACCATCAGCTTGGTACTGGCAATGAAAATTGAACTATACAATTCTCTTCTGATGAAAACAGATGAAAGATGTTACATTTTGTTCACTGTGGTTGCTGTAACTCAGCAATGAGTCATTTTTATAAATATATTTGCAGTTTTGTGATGTATGGTCACTATGGAACTGTTGCTGTGAAGGACAAACAGAGAAAACGCACTTCAAATGATGACAATAACTTTGAACCAGGTTATCAATTGACAATAACACACGAAAGGATGACTGTCGTTGTATTATAATGATGTTAGTTATATTTGTAAATATATTTAAAAGGAATTTTATTTTAAAGTAACTTACTAATTTTCTTGAAACTGAATATGCATGTTACAGGAAGCAAATACATGGAAAAATGTCAGAATAAGTCACTTTGGTCCAACATATCAATCCAGGTGCAAAATGTCATGAAATCTTGGTTACTTGTGAACGGTTGTGTACAGGCATTGTGCAATGTAGGGTAGCAACTTTATGTATGGTAGAGGGAGCTAAATACGCTTCATGTAGCCACAGACAGAGCAGTTTGTTACAGGGACATTGTTTTATCTTACCAATGTGATCACTTCCTGTTGGCTTGCTTACTGTATACCGCAAAGCCACTCACCGCCCACTCATATACATGTCACAATAACAACAGGAAGTGACAAATACTATTGGTGAGATAAAAAATGATGCTATATAAGCATTATTAAATTATAGACGTAAAACATATACATCCACACATATCAACTGGATAACGAAACTATAAATAAACAATTTTAAATACCTCTTCGAGTGTAAACCAACCAAACACTTAAACATGATTTAGATTAGTCAGTGGTGGCAGAACTGTATGATTCAAGGGGCCATGCAGGATGATACCATAGCAGAAGGCAGAGAACTTTTGATCGTTATTGCTGTATGATCACCAGTACTGCAACGTGACAGTTCTGCCTTTTCGCTAGATGCTAACAGTTGGCCTCATGTCCACATTCTTGCTGTATTTGTGCTGTACAGTATTTAATTTTATTCCTAATAGGTGACAGAGGTTTAGACTTTTAAGGGGAATTTTGGTACATATCAAAAATAATTTTAAGTCTGTAATTTCTGTCATGAGAATTTTACATGTGTGCATAATTGTACTAAGTTTTGTGTACAGAGCATGCACTGTATCGAATATTTTGTGGAGGGCGGCTCACACATTCTTGCCCATGATCTGCTAGCTACGTATTTAATGCATAAAATATTTTGTCAAAAACGAAATCAGAAAGAGACATTACTGTGTACATACAATAGATGTCTGTAGTCAGGTACAGGCTGCAGGAGACAGTGAAATGGCACATACAGGTGTGTGAATTTTGTGTCGCAGGATGTAGGTCACAAAATCAAGACACTGAAGGAGACAGCAGAATGAAGTAAAATATTATTCAACTTTTCAAATTCCCACACTGGTTTTTCTCAAGCATTCCAGTATCGTAGGATGTGACCCTGGGTCACTGAGGTGCTGTTTTCTGACATTTTAAAGGAACGCAGTGCCTTCAAATTCAGGGGTTGGGAGTCCAAACAGACTATTCTTCTTGGACCCCTGAAGGTAAAGACACTATGACCCTTTAAAATGTTCAGAAATGCTAACCCAGTGGCAGGGTCTCATCCCAGGAGACTTGGATCTTCAAAATGTATTTGTTAACTTGAAGATGTGGGATGAAGACAGTGTGTGTAGTAGCAGGAGATGCAGGAGGGAAATGGGAACACAATTCTAGTTCTGATTCTTGGAAAAGAATTAAAAGCACCCAATCACTGTGGTGGAGGAAGAGACCTATAAATGGTGAATGGAACATTGGACTGAAATGTGCAACATCTGGCAACTGCAATACAGTGAACTGTTCTGAACACTGGACTGAAATGTGCAACATCTGGCAACTGCAATACAGTGAACTGTTCTGAACATTGGACTGAAATGTGCAACATCTGGCAACTGGAATACAGTGAACTGTTCTGAACATTGGACTGAAATGTGCAACATCTGGCAACTGCAATACAGTGAACTGTTCTGAACATTGGACTAAAATGTGCAACATCTGGCAACTGCATTACAGTGAACTGTTCTGAACACAAATATCATACAGCCTTGTATAACTGAATGTGCCATTTGTAGCTGATTTATCATATCAGAGCAATGAGTCTACAGAAGCTGGAAGCTTGAAAGCTCAAAAGAATTTATTTCCTACTGCACAGGAAAGAAAAACATTGTGTCTGCTTTACAAGGCCAAGCCAGTTAATAGCTCAGTATAATGCATGGACCAACATGACACAAATTTAGGGGTGCAGATTTAATCAGTCAATTCATAGGACACTGCATATCTTTGTGTGGTCAAGGAACTGTACTCCAATTAGCCATGTTTTCATAGAAATCACTAATTTTCCTCTAGGAATGTTACAATTTTCCATCCACGTTGATTGACAGTACTCTACTATATATTGTGTGAATATCTGTAACTAGCTAATTTATTGTTTGCTTCACTATAACCAATCAGACAGCTCCCTTTCCTACATACAACTGCTACTCTTTTAAAACTCTGAACAGATTTATGGGTATCAGATTTTTCAGATTTATGTGACTGCAAAAGTAGACTGTTACAAGTCTCTAACTATGTAAATGTAAGTACAAAATAGCTGCTGGTACTGCATTAAGCAACATTGCCACCAGGGCCAGAATAAAGGTGGGCCAACTGGGCAGCTACCCGGGGTATCAACTTCTAACAGGTGCCAAGACATCGCTGGAAAAATCGGAAGTATGGTGCTAGTAAAGTCAGTTTCCACACATGAAAGAATTTTGTTTGAAACTATCCACAGTTGGGGCACACACCCTTAGAAACGTCCACCATCCCTGTCCTAGGATGAAAACGTGTAAAGAATATGGGTTCTAAGGGGTGCCCACATGTCTTGGGTCTGCCCTGGTTGCCATCTCACTAAGACACAAAACTCCATTATGTAATCCATATTTATGTACTGATGTGAGTTTTGGAGTTACTAATTGCTGTGTAAATACTTCAGGGGCATCACAGTACACTTCTGATTGTGCACAAATACCATACTCACTCCGTAACAAGAGACAATTTTTTTTATTTTGTAAACTTAAAAACTGGGAGGTTGCCTTATCATTGCGCACAAAGTTAAAAAAAAAAGAATTCTGTGTAGGTATTGTACTGAAAATTGGAGACTGTGAAGAGGGAAGAGGGCCATCTTGTCTTGAGGGTTGTGTTATGTTTGGGCAAGTATGTTACGTGGCTGTGTGGAGTCTGTGCATAATTGTTTGTAAGTTGTATTTGCTTGTTTTAAGCATTCTTGTTAGGTGCAAATTTGTCAGATGACTGAGCGTTTAGATTTGTTACAAAAAATGTAATGCGGGTACCAAAGATGTAACTTCTGAAATTTTCTGATGAAGGTGCGGTACCATGCACATTTTCTATTGGCTAATGTTTCAGAAGTTGGTTCTGCTTCTGTCTTCAGGTAAAAGATATGAGGTACTCTGATGGCTTTGATGGTTCCAAAGTGTAGAGTTTGATTTGAATCATGGCACTGTGTGAAGAACTGATTTGTGGTGGTAATAGAAAGGTATCACATTATGGGTTACAAGCAGTTACAGAGAGGGTTCTATTCTGTGCTGCCAATAATGATGTTCACGTTTCTTTATGCCAGGCTGCAAGCAAGTTGCCTGCACACACAGGTGCTGTGAGGATGTGATCAGACTATAAAAATTAGCAGATTAATGTGCCAGTGCTGATCAGAATTAGAGCCCAAAATGGACACTGTCATTCAGCAGGCAGTACATACTGAAACTGCTTATTGACATTGCTCTCTAACTGCTATTGACATTGCTCTATAACTGCTACTGACATTGCTCTATAACTGCTACTGACATTGCTATATAACTTCTACTGACATTACTCTATAACTGCTACTGACATTGCTCTATAGCTGCTACTGACATTGCTCTATAACCTTTTTGCTGCAGAAGGTGACTGATGATTGTTCAAGTCACAGACTTTTTTGAAATGTATCCTTTTCAGTAGTCATTTATAGCTTCCATGTCAATCTATGGATCTATGCAGCTATGCAACATGGTAATGCTCAGTTATGACCAGAAGATACTGATGTGAGGTTTGCATTTCTCACAGTGGTGTTGCTAACAGTTCAGGTCTTCTGGGAGGTGATGCTGTGTCGGTGGGTGCGTGGATCCACGTTTTGAAGGACTGTAGTGCACTGGTCTCTGTTGGCTGTTTGACCCTGAAAGTGACGGTACTATTTTCCTTCACAACACTGTCCAATAGTCGCTAAATGTCACAGTGTCACAGCCAACTTCAGTACAAACTTCATTGCTCGCTGAGACAGAGAATTATTCTTAGGTCCTAAAACTATCCGGTGGTTTGGGACGTAACTGTTTGCTGCCTTGCAGCATGTGGAATCACACCAAATAAGAACAGGCTGCAAATCAAACAGCGGTAACAGGTGAAGTAATTTTATGGAGACGCTTATAGTGATTTGGCTGGTTAAGGAATTCTCTGTCTTTAATGGAAATACTGAAGTTCATTATTTTGTGCAAAACAGCCTGCTGTTTGACACCATTCTAAGCCAGATGAATCCACTACACACTCTCAAACTGTTTCTTTAAATTTTATTCCTTTCACCAAACTACTACATTAATGGTTGTACAGACAGACAGACAGACATACATATGCAAGTGTGTAGTTGTCATGTGATTGACACTGGTCAGTGCACTGAGGAGGGAAGTTTTAAGGTTATGGGCTGCTGTGATGTGATGCTGTGTAGTTTGGTAGGTAGGTAACTACCTACCAAAGTACACAATCTGTGTCAGACTGTAATTTTTATACTGTCTCACATCTCACAGAAACAAATTTTTATTTCTTAGTTGTTGGACTTTAAACCATTTGTACCAAAATGTAATACTGACTATTATAATTTCAAACTGTATGTACATGGAACAGTGAGTCTGTAAACAATAACCTCGTATCCACACCCTGCTAAGTGAAGCTACTGGTGGGGGGAGGAACTTGAGAATTGCAGGATGAGGAGGTGGGACAAGGAGCAGGGTATTGGTCATGGTTACACAGACAGTACTGCTTTCCTTAAATATGTTCCATGTCACAAGTTATCAGTATGTGTTGTGGAGTGGCACAACTTGACATGCAGTTGGTACCCATGAATCTGTTAATAACATTAAAAAGTCTATGATATTAGGACATAATATACAATTAAAGGGAAATACTGGAAGTTTCTTAAATATGCCCAGAGGCACAACAAGAATTAATTATTAAATGAGGCTGCCATAAGTTGACAATAATTTTAAAGTAGATGAACAGTTTTTACAGATATGTGCGTGTGCGTGTGCGTGCATGTGTGAATGGTGCATATTCATAATGACAGGTGTAGCGTGACTGTGTCAGTGTGAAGAGATGTTTGTGTGATGACAACGCATTCTGCTGCCATATCACGTTTTGTGTTTAGTACTCAAAAATGGCAATGTTGATGATCTGAGAGGTAAAAGTAATTTTGTACCTGTGCACTGCATGAAGATGTATGGGGCATAGAGGTAATATCTCCACTTATTCTTAACCTTGGCACTAGACAAAGGTCAGTGGTCAACTTCATGCCCTGGCCCCATCGCCTCCTGTAGGAACCCCAGAGGAAACCCAGGCCAGGCTGGACACTGGAGAAGAGTAAATTCTCTTGCTCCTGCTGGCAATCAGCCCTCAATTCCCCTGTTGTCCAGCCTGTAGCATAGTCACTACATGCACTGAACTATCTGCTGTATACCAAATACTGACAGACTGTCCAGACCAGATTAATATTTTCAGTACTTGCAGTATTACTATTTTTGCTTGACATTCTTTCAGTTTTTCTGGGAAAATTTTCTTTAAATGGCTCTGTGACTTACAGTGTGTGAACAGGTGTGGATATTAAACTGTCTAAAGGAATACACACGCTCGCTGTATTGTGTCAATAATCATCACTCTCCCTCAGGCACATATTGCTTAGAACACAGCAGGAGATTCAGAACAGCAACTATAAGACACAGTCAATGCCACAGGCAATACACCGAGTTAAAGCTGCAGTGCACAGAACCCAACGAACCTATATACACATGGGAGGCTTCAAGTTCTCACAGCCATGTTGCTGAGGTTTCAGGTCTTCTTCAGGGATGTGATGTTGTGTTGTTTTGTGAATTGCTCTCCATATTTCAAGGAATCATAATGCTGCAATCTTGTAAATGAAACAAACTTGATACACAGTTTATTCTTAGTATATTTCATCAATTTTATTTATAACTTCTATATGTTTTGAATTTCTCCAGGTCCATCAACAGGAGGAACAACTGTATTTATGTGACACTTTCATTCCATCCTGCTTACCAGACAGTCAGCTGTACAGAATAACAAGTACCAAGTGTCGCATAAATACAGTTGTTCCTCCTGTTGATGGACCTGGAGAAGTCAGAAACATGTAGACTTCATAAATAAAATTGATGAAATACACTTAAGAATAAACTGTGCACTATTACATTTACAAGATTATATAGAGATGCACGGTCAACAGGACATAAAAAAGAATCATAATGCCTTCATCTTCAGCATTAGGTTAGGTTAAGTTTGGTTAGGCACTTCAAAATGAATCTTCTTGAGGTATGTATCCTTAAAGATGAAGGCACTATTATCCTTTGAAACACCAGGAAACGCTCACAAAACGACAGAGCATCACATGCCTGAAGACCTGCATCCTGAATATGGATGTGCATTAAGCTTATTGTCTTCTAAGATGTGACACATTATAGTTCGTGAGAGTGGTACCAACATTTCAAAGAAAACTGCTTGAAATGTATGGGGAATAAGAGTGTATAGTTTAACCTTTTGGCGCCGGAATTATTTTTTTAAATTTTAGCACACACTGTATATAAAATGTGAATAAAACAGGAACCAAATATGTTACAATTTTGAAACAAACTGCATTTTGAAGAGGAAAAAACGGAGAGTATATAGCATGTTTAAAATATTCAGTACCTGTATTTGTTGAATAAATATATAAAATGCAATGTTTAGAGGTTAGCGGTGCGGTACGACCACTATAGTGGTCGTTAGGCGTCAAAGG
>Ga0123355_10022987_pt1 | contig 10002 bp, 6 predicted proteins | sample TergutEmb28metaG_3_FD_89872 | JGI IMG/M metagenome (GOLD analysis project Ga0123355, IMG submission 89872) | Embiratermes neotenicus P1 segment gut microbial communities from Petit-Saut dam, French Guiana - Emb289 P1 | ecosystem: Host-associated > Arthropoda: Insects > Digestive system > Gut ...
CCTTTTTTTTTTCTCCCCCCCCCCCCCCGTCACCCGCCAATTAATGCCCTGAAGGGTGATGATCCTGCCGACTGTCCGGTATTCATTAAAAATGTGAATGATGGTTTCAATATGCCTGTAGGTCTTATCGGCTGGCAACCTGTTGGCTCCTTAAAGGCGACGCGACGAACCCAACACGAATGTCACCGTCGAGTGGGTAGCACAGCGGTGCATTATTCGAAGAGTCCTATGTTCAAATCTGGACCCGCGGAACTGTGGGAGGATTCCATGTAGCATTGCGTCACTTTGTAACTGGGTTCCTGCCTTTAGAAGAAACCTAGTGCCTTCATCTTTAAGACTCTAGAGTCTAGCCCTGCTAGGCATGTGAGGGAGAATATTCAATCTAGGGGTTGAACCGAGGCTGAGGTTTTTTGAAAATGGGGTCCTGAGGAAGGTGTTTGGGACCCAAGAAGGAGGAAGTAACAGAGACGTGGGTAGTATTAAATATGATGAGCGTCGTGATCTGTACTGCTCACCGAATATTATAGGATGAATACCTACGTTTCGGTGTTACATACTGCTTCCATCTTCAGGTGCGGAGGATTAAGCCAAGTATCATATTAATTCTGCGTCTTCTGCAGGACCGCTTCTAACAGACCATTAATTTTGCCAGCTGCGAAACCGCTATAGTAGCGCGCGCGCGCGCGCACACACACACACACACACACACACACGCACGCACATTTATTTGCGCTGGATACGTTTTTTCTGAGCTCTGATTTTTGGGTATTTACCACTTCTCGAAATATGTCTGCTTCTTTTATCCTTCCCTCTGTTGTCTCCTCCTCCCTTCCCCACGTTTCAAGAGCCTCATCCGCCCTTTTTATCAGACAGTAGACCGAGAAACGAAACAATACAAATGTCGTGACGTCAGTGAAGCTCATCTGATTACAAGGAAGGTATAGGGCGTTTTATTTAAATGTGTGCCCAGGCGTGCCCTTTGCGATGGTATCTTCGTGGTCCCCTCCTGCTCCGACATTCACAGAGAGGTTTGTGTTCATCTCTACAGTTAGCGCTCTACGGCTGATATTGTATTTTGCAGGCATTTAAGATTTGAATGGACGTGAATTGTCGTTTGTCGTTCATTAGTAGAAGTTTAGAAGATAGATCTTCCTTTAGTTTCTCTTACTGTTGACAGATTTTAATTAAACAGAATTAAATGCGTATATAAAATAAAAGTTTCCATTACTTGCCGGCAACTTACTTAGAATAACAGTTTAACTGTCTCAAGAGAAAAATAAACTGTATTTCAAGATTCAGCTCGTACCGCACAGTAAACTCTCCATCTAGGTTATAAAAACCAACCAGTTAATGCTGTATAGGGAAATAATCGCTGTTTGTTCTGAGATCCACACAAAACACACACACACACACACACACACACATATATATACTATGTGGACAGAACGTAGAATTGTTGAATGTTAAACCAGGCACTGCATGTGGTGACCACTGGGATTTGAAGGGTTATTCTTCCGTGAGGCCTGTTTTTTGCCTGAAATGTAACAGTAACACGAATTGTATGCAAGGATCCAGTTCTTACCGCGCAGTAAACACGTTCTATTTCAGTGAGATCCGCACACTTCTGGGAAGTTACCTAGCTTGTAGTGATAATTTTTTACGGACTTTTCGGGACATCTTATCGGTTCCAGCTTCAAGGTTCAATAATCCAAAAGAGAAGATGGTAACAATAGGTTGTCCCAAAACGTCGGTAAGGAATTACCACTACATTCTGCTAATCTTCCAGAAGAGCGCAGATCTGGTCTACTTCACTGCCGAAACCTCATCAGTTTCCTTCTTGGTTATAAATCCAGATATTTAATGTTTATAGCGAAATAATAGCTGTATGTCGCATAAAGAATACACAAATACACTATGTGACAGAACGTAGTATTTTCGAGTCTTAAAGTTTGCGGTGAATATAGTAACCACTGGACTTTAAAGGATTAAGATTTTTTTTTTTTTTTTGCTTGATTTTTCAACTCCAGTACCAAGAGTCAGAGACGCCAGTTTAAAGGGCAGCCATTCCATTACATAAACAGTTTACCCTCATTTTAATGTGCTCCATCTTCCGTGCATTAATCAAATCCAAAATATATAAACAACCAGCAAATTCACTTCAATATTTATGATACATTTTATTCGCAGTATTCTTATCAACACGTTTCGACCGGAATTCTGGCCATTTTCAAGGTGATATTATTACTGGAATACAAACGTAATAACATCTCTCTGAAGATGGCCGGAATGCCGGCCGAAACGTGTTGCTGAGAATATTCTAAATAAAATATATCGAATCTGGAAGTGCGAGTTTTGGTAATGTAATTGGTTGCGGCGGCCATCATAACTACCGACACCATTACCTAAAAAGGGGATCCGCCACCAACACTCTGGACGACACTATGACATATTTCTATTATATAATATATTCTACAACACTACCATATGATACATGAATATTATAACATCTAAAAACAATAATATAACTCAATAAAAATTGTAAGGTATAACATAAATTACTTCTCTAACAAATGGATTGCAATTTCCTATCAAGGAATTACCATAAGGAAAATTTGATCACATCCCTCTGCCGAATTTTCCTTCCTTCCATTACCGAACCAATCAATTTGGAATACAAACTTATAAAGCCTCCCAAATAAAACCAGTATAACCCAAATCCTTTCGCACACCTCAATTTGGCACCAAACAACTTAATCACGCTTACCTGGCAAAATAATTAGTAGTAGAGACCACTTCTTGTAAATTTTACTTTCTCCACTACTCAAACGTCTGCCGCTACCGAAGGTTCAACAAAGACTCTGTACCGTCGCTTTACAAAGCTACACCACGCTTCTCAGCTAAAGTCAGCATTTCCTGCATTCACCTAGCAAGAGTTTTCTGCAGTTTCAACAGGTTTGCTGTTGCTATGTGAGTGACAGGTGATCTGGCCTTCCTGTTTGTTCGACTGGGAGATGTACCCAGCCGTCCCTTAAAATGCTAGCAGCATGTATGAAATATATAAAATGAAATGGAATAGAATAAAATAAAATTTTCTCTATGGGGCACTACAGTAACATACATATTTCGATCTTACCCCCATTTCGTTTCTCCTTACCAGACATTGATGTAGCCCTCAGCTGGGATATGACTTAATCAAGTAGCCCTATAGTGACATGTGAATGTTGGCAACAGTGTCCAGAGTGTAGTAACTAGAGGGGATAACTGAAGTGAGGGAAGAGGAAAAGTGCTGGTCGACAATTTTTCCTCCGGTGTGCTAATGAACTTACCTAAAGACTCCGGTCTGCCGGCGTCTGGTATGGGGGATACTGACAGTGCCGAGTGACATGTCGCGTCTGCCTGCAGGATCGTCACCGAGCCAGGATTGGCCCACAAGTCTACATGGTTTGACACTCGACAACGTTACAGTCCGAACACAAACCGCCACGAAGATTGGGAAGCTTATGTGACCCTTTTATGCAAAAATTATTAGCGCGCAACCATTTCGTTCCAAAATACTTCGCCGATGCGGAAGAAGTTACCATCACGATCGGCTGCCACGGGATAAAATCAACCAAGTCGTAGGCCGTTTTTTGCCTGTTTGTCTCTCCATTATTTTTCCCTGCTTAACCTACTTTTATATCCCTCCCCGTCCGGGAAGAACTGTTAGCAGGTAAATTAGCGTAAAATTAATTATATTTTAATGTTTATTTTATTTCAAAATATTTTGGAAGAGAAGGAAAAGTTCTGTGCCAACGTATGGCGTCATACAGGTGTATTTATTTTATCCAACAATTGTCGCTAGTCACTTCCCGTCGGCTGTCTTAACTTACACAACTTGGGACGTGTAACGAAAATGCATACGTCATTTGCAATTGCAAATTAGCAGTCTTTCTTCAACATTGCGGCAACACCTACATTGCAGTTCATCTTGTGATGTTTTCCGTGCGAAAACACCGGAGCAAATGGATACAAAGGAAGAAAACTGTAGTACAATGTTTGGGCACAAAGGAAGACAACTGCAGTACAGTGACGTTTGGACACAAAGGAAGACAAATGCAGTACAATGTTTGGGCACAAAGGAAGACAACTGCAGTACAATGACGTTTGGACACGAAGAAGAAAACTCCAGTAAAATGTTTGGACACGCAGGAAGACAACTCCAGTACAATGACTTTTGGACACAAAGGAAGACAACTCCAGTACAATGACGTTTGGACACAAAGAAATACAACTCCAATACAATGACGTTTGGACACAAAGAAAGACAACTCCAATACAATGACGTTCGGACACAAAGAAAAACAACTTCAATACAAAAACATTTGGACATAAAGAAAGACAGCTGCAGTACAATGACGTTTGGACACAAAGAAGACAACTCCAGTAAAATGTTTGGACACGCAGGAAGACAACTCCAGTACAATGACTTTTGGACACAAAGGAAGACAACTCCAATATAATGACATTTGGACACAAAGAAAAATAACTCCAATACAATGACGTTTGGGCACAAAGGAAGACAACTCCAATATAATGACGTTCGGACACAAAGAAAGACAACTCCAGTACAATGACTTTTGGAAACAAAGGAAGACAACTCCAATATAATGACATTTGGACACAAAGAAAAATAACTCCAATACAATGACGTTTGGGCACAAAGGAAGACATCTCCAATATAATGACGTTCGGACACAAGGAAAGACAACTCCAATACATCGACGTTTGGACATAAAGAAAGACAACTGCAGTAAAATGACGTCGAAAATGTCACTATCTCTGAATGAAGGAATTACTTCGCCAGCATGAAAACTGATGCTAACTCAAGCAAACGTTCGGCTTTGGACATGTAGTATGTTACGTGACCATTAACGAGAACAAGTCGTCAGGTTGTGACCGGGGATTCCAGGGTTCGATCCTCAGCGCCGTCTGTTTTGAAAATTTGGTATTGTTACAGTTCTTTCCCCCCGAATGCGGCAGGGTCCCCAATAAGTATCATTTTCCTACGCTCCATATTCATTCGTCTGTTGTCTTCGCTTCTCTTTCTCTAAACCCAGTCTTGCACTCGTGTGTAACCTTTAGTTTGCACTGAATGTCCAATTTAATTGTACATCTGCTGGCACTGACCTTTGAATCACAATTAACATAACGTAATTTAGCCTAACCTAACCAACCCAAGACTTACAACACGTAAGCCAACTTAATTCAGCACTAAGTTTCAATTATGCAATAAACATAATTCATAAATTAAACACTTTATTATCCAACTAATGCACAATATATAATTTATAGAAACAATTAAAATTATAAAATATTTAAAAGTGCTCCAACATGTTTAGGGTCACAGAGGATCCATAATTATGGAGCCTTGTACAGTGCTTGGCTAAAAATTACAAGAACGATTCTATCGTGTTTGTTGACATGGACAAGGTCGGTGTTATGGCAGCATATTCTGACCTGTTGAGCATGTGTGTAGTTCACTGTATATACGGTGAACTACACACACGCACAACGGGTCAGAATATGCTGCCATAACACCGGCCTTGTCCATGTCAACGGACACGATAGAACCATTCTTGTAATTTTTAGCCAAGCACTGTACAAGGTTCCATGATTATGGATCCTCTGCGATCCTAAACATGTTGGAGCACATTAAATAGTTTATAATTTTAATTGTTTCTATAATTTATATATTTTACTTTAGTTGGATAATAAAGTGTTTAATTGTCATTGATGTACGGTGCAAACATGAAGATAATTCATAAAGTCTGTGTTTATTTGTGCATGAATCCTTGTATACATTCGACAATCTTCCTGTTACTTATTAGAATCCGGTTCTATCAACCAACCGAAAAGGCTTTCCTCCATGACGTTTCAGTAACGGCTACTCGTCTAATTTTTGCCCGTGGGAAATGTTAACAATTATTCAATCACTTTCGAATATACACAATATATATTCGTGTATGTAAATAAACTTTCACTTTTCTCTCATGGCTGGAAGCTATAACACAAACACGCACGCTCTCCAGTAACTGTAGTTTCAACAAATAGACGCAACTTTCAATTTATTTTATTCTTGGCTAGTCAAACACAATATATTTGTTTAATTAATTGGTTTAAAGTCAGTGTGTATTAAAGCTAGACCTAAGGTTTGGTATTCAATAGAAAACTCTTTTGAAGATAAAACAGTTTTCTGGATAAATTTTGGGGCCTTTTTCGAAGCAATGAAGCCACAGCAATATGGCTTAATGTTTGGGAGATCGTCGACAGTGATACCACAGTGCCAATTCTCCATTTATGTGGAGATTGAGGTAGACGGGTGCTATTGTGCTATTGTAAACGTACCTTCTCTCCATTAATTATCTAAATTGTGTTTCGCTCTTTTGCATGTAAGAGTGCTTACGGAAATTGTCACATCACTCTGCGTATGTTGTGTATGTATGTGTGTGTGTTTGTATATATCTGTGTGTGCGTGTGCCTTTGAGGTATGACAGTTTTCCCTATTTCGTTGCTTTCTGTTTCCTCAGCTATGTACAAAAAAGCGATATGCCAGCATCTGGTCAAGGGACTGCCGCATCTCAATCTAGAGTTAAATTAATGAAATAGTACAGGGCAATTTCCGTGCTTATTTTCTTATAAAGTTCATCGGTTGTGTTAAAGCCCCTAATCAATATTTAAATAGCTAACTTACTTCGTCCATGGAGTACAGTCTTTTTTGAGAAGCTAACCAGTTCTTGGCTAATCAAGAAATTCCCTGCACTTTATAGAACCTGAAGGTTCATTACCGCGCTTGCAGGTGCCCGCCACCTGTCCCTATCCTGAACCAGATAAATCTAGTTCCTGCTCCCCCATCCCACTTGAAGATGCGTCCCAATATTATCCTCGTATCTTTGTCTGGTTCTTCCAAATAGACTCTTTCCCTCAGGTTGCCCAACCTAAACTCTGCACGCCCTTCTTCTCTTCACCCATACGTGCTAAATGCCTCGCCCATCTCATTCTTCTCTCTTTGTTCACCGGAATAAAATTCATTGAGGAGTGTAGATCATTAAGCGCGTATTATATAGTTTTCTACACTCCGCTGTGAATTCGTTCAGGGTTCTGATCTCGAGACATGACCGTGTACTTAGTTTTATCAGCATTCACTTCTAGTCCATTCTCCTTACTAGCAACTGCTAAAAGCTTATCTGTTTTTCTTTATAGTATTATGCTTCCGCCCAACATCACATAATCAGCATAAACTGAAAGCTGATATGTGCCATTAAATTTCAGGCCATCCTGGTTTACCTGAACCTCCCCAACAGCGTCCTCTAAAGCAAAGTTGAAGAGCAATGGAGAAAAAGAATATCCTTGTTTCAAACCATTCTTAATAGGAAACATGTCAGACAAATATTTACCTACCCGGACTCTACTATAGTTAATCCAGACACATTTTTATTAGCCTTACAAATTTCAAGGGGATGCCAAACACAATGAGAATAGTATATAAGACCTTCGTACCTGAATCATAGGCTTTCTTGAAGTTTGTAAATAGCTGATGTACTGTCTTAGTTTATTCCTATTTTTCTCACGTATTTGACTGATGTTCCCCAGTACCTCCCTCTGCATATGGAGTTAACTTTGACAGCAGGATTGTGGGTAAAATTTATTACATAGTTGACAAAAGTGATACACCTCTATAATTACTATATTCTGTTTTATCACCCTTCGAATTGATAGGTACAATGATCGACTCCTTCCACTCCTCAGGAAGTTCCTCCTAATTCCAAAACAGAATTAATAAGTTTATGCATCTCAGGGTGAATTGTTCTACCCCTGCTGCACGGCCCTTCAATTCGTCGCGTGCTGCTTCCTTCCGTACACCGTACTTTCGTGTGTTTATTTAATTGCACTATACATTTAAAGCCACTCTCTCCTGGCCAGTAGATTGAATTTAAACCGCAGCGTCATTGAAGGGTTAATGTTTGTTTTCACTCAGCAAATATTTTCCAAATCATGTACAGTATTTGTGTTTTATTTTCTGTTCGTTTGTTTTGGTCATCAATTAATATTTTAATGGGTCACCAGGAACCTAACTCCCAATCTATAACGTGGCGATTATTGGCAATAAGGTTTCGGTTTACGACGGTTCTCTTTGCGACCGCCGCCCAGAAACGCGTTATGTAGTACTTGCCGGCGTCGATTTTAGTCACATATTGGCACCTGTTTTACGACAACGCTTTTAGTCAGGGCGTCTTTACACCTTCACACGTGTTGCTTCTAGAATAAGACTTTTTGGCGCGAGAGCCCCGAGTGGGACAGGATCTCCTCATAAACGAGGTTTCTAGATCGCACACAACGACGCTGCACAGTCCGCAGGACTCTGGACGAGTGATCAGCTCGTCGCAGAGACCTTCTAGAATAAGATTCGCTTCCGAAATTAAGCAGGAATATCCTGGGAACAGGACCCGGTTAAAGGAGCTGTGCAGGAAACTAAGAAATCCTGTGATTGGTCTGCAAAGTGCTGTGCAGCATCTCAATGTCAGCGGCGTTACAATGGTACGAAAATTACACCGGCAAGTACTTCAGTGGTCCGCGTACTTGAAGCAGACAAGAGGGTTTATTAAGCTGCCTATTTAGCGTGCTTCACCCCTTTCAACCCATCAAGATTGGACCAATAGCAGAGGCTCCTTTCCGCGTAAACATGAGGCTAGTTACGCCAGAAAACAACGTACCAACTAACCCTGAATCTCTCCCTATCCACTTTTCTCTCTCTAGCTCTCTGATGAAGAGAGATGATTCTCCTGTGCTCCTCTCTTATTCAGAGATGGAGTGGTTTTGCTTTAAATATTACAGAAGTGCTCTGTACTTAGAAAGGGCTTATGCCTCTTTGGCTCCTTATTCATGTGTTCAGAATGTAATAATATTAAATCAAGAATTTTACCGCATCCCCCTCAAAAAATTGTCATTCCATATCTCATTATGTTACTAATTACGAATATATTTTGCAGACCAGTGAAAATCAAATTAAAATTTGCAATCTAATGACAATGTTTTAATGTTTTCTTTGTCTTAAGTGGAAGCGAAGTTGAATTTATTGTGATATGGAGAAACAGGTTTGGAGTACCTGTCTAGGGAAGCAAAGTCACTATAGGGACTAGCGTGCGGGAAGTACTGCCATAATTATGTGTTCCATAAAGGAGCACGTTTTCCAACGTAATCGCTGAGATGTTCTTGTCGTTTTTTGCAAAAACATGGCAGAGTACAATTTGGCGGATAGGAACAGAGTTCTTTTGAGGAAACAGTGTTGCAACTGTTCTCTTGTTATTATTCATGGTGCTTATATCGTTAGTTTCACTGTTGAATCTATTGTATTTTTACATTAGTATTTTCTGAAATTATTATTATTATCATTATCATCATCCCACCATTAAATAGAACTACCTGAGCCACTGAAAGCTACTTTCAATAAGCAAAATAATCGTAGAAGCTAACCTTCCTTATATAGACATTTTCTTTTCACAACAAAGTTTTAGATACAAATTGCGTGCTTACCGACCCTACGTCTGTGCAAAGGGTTTTAATTAAAATTGGTTTATGTGATCCATAATAACTCCTAAACCCGAAACTAGCTGCGGACCCTTTTATCCTGTTAAGTACGAAATATTTCCACATCAAAGCTTACGTTAATTTTTAATTATACTAAACTTAAAAATTAATATCCAAGTATTTGTACATGAAATTTGTTTCATCACAAATAATTCTGCTGTAACGCGTTTAGTTTTTGTTTTGTTAGATACGACTAAAGTACGCAGCACTAAGTTTATGTCACTCTTGCCCTTTCACACCGAAAACATTCCACCTTCTTGTTGTATTTTGTTTCTCTTCTTGTTTTTGCGAAATAGTCAACCAACTCATTTTATCGAATGCAGTCTTTTCTTGAAGAGCAAACGTGCCCTCGGATAGCAAAGAAATTCCCCCCCCCCC
>Ga0123355_10022989_pt1 | contig 10002 bp, 4 predicted proteins | sample TergutEmb28metaG_3_FD_89872 | JGI IMG/M metagenome (GOLD analysis project Ga0123355, IMG submission 89872) | Embiratermes neotenicus P1 segment gut microbial communities from Petit-Saut dam, French Guiana - Emb289 P1 | ecosystem: Host-associated > Arthropoda: Insects > Digestive system > Gut ...
ATTATGTAATTTTCTCCATTCCCCTGTTACCTCGTCCCTCTTAGACCCAAATACTCTCCTCAACACCCTGTTCTCAAACACCCTCAGCCTACGTTCCTCCCTCAATGTCAGCGACCAAGTTTCTCATCCATACAGGACAACGGGCAGGATTATAGTTCTATATATCTTGATCTTTAAATTTTTGGACAGCAACTATAATTAAAACGGTAATGTAGAAGAAATGTACTTACACAGTAAAGTCACATTGGCTTACTTAGCGAAAGCGCATCAGCTTAATTTTCTTGCAATAAATGTATGGCAATCATAGACACACACATCTCGTCCCAGTGTTTTGCCCTGTAGAAGTGTACATCAACAAAACAAATAGCCTGTAATCCTTTGTACACATTTTTGCTCAATTAATTTCTGCACTTCGAACACACAGTACCTTCGCGATCAAGCCCGGGCGCACACTGTTTCATATCCTGCGCAGCTTTTAGATATAAATTTGAGCCTTTACTTATTGTCATGAGTGGACAGTGTGTGAGGGACAGACAGATTCTACATGCATCGAAAGCTATCAATGCGTAACAGCAGTAGAAAGCTATGCAATTTTTACTACAATGACAAAGCATTAAGGGGAAAAAAATTATAGGTGTTCACAAAGCACCACCGCATACGCCATGATCATTATACAAACACTTACGAAATTTAACATAAAACATAGACTAAGTAATTTCAGGAGTTAAAAAATATTAACTATTTACAGCCACGAAGATTAATTCAAGTCAAAATCACAGTGCAAACGACAATTAGTTTCGACGTTGACCTAAAGGCTAGACTTAGTCGCTCTCTTACATTACAAAGCGGGTTTTTCGATTTACCTGCACCTTGTGTACATATCTGTACAGTGAATACCTACATGAATTTGAACTAGCCCACAGTATTCCTTCGATCATCTGGACTGTATAGTGGGAGGGGTAGTCCGGATTACCCAGGAATCCGGAGAAACTACGTGGCATTGTTAACGTACAAAAAATCACCATTCGGTGCTAAAGCGGAAATAATGTACCTAATATTATACGATGCCGACGATGATGATGAAGAGGAGGAGGACAATAATATAATAATAACAATAATAATAATAATAATGTACAGCAATAATAGTTTCAATGGAAAATGCATGTCTATATTTGGCCCAAAATTGACCATACAACCCGCGGATTTCTCCATATAACGTTTCTGTCCAGTTTCCTGTCTAAATTACTGTACCTAATTTACAAATGGGATGTTCTGTCTATTCTGTGTTACATGAGGACCGAATGGTCCATATCCACGACAGAAACAGACGGTCTATTCCTCATTGTCATTGATCTTTATGTTCCGATGCTCACAAGACGATTTCTTTAACAAGAAGCCACATTGCATATTTACATAGTATGAGAACACAACACTTCTTGCAATGTACATATACACCACACACACACACACACACACACACACATACACACACACACACACATATATATATATATATCAGTAGCATCATCAAAATGAAGCCAGATTACATCAAAACGTTCAGTTCATATGCAAAATATACTCACGTGTTCTCCATTATAGAACAAATCAGTGGACGCTATAAATTCTGTTTCTTGTGAGAATCATATGAAATATGCCTACAGTCAGGGGAAAAATGTGGAGATGTGTTACGCATAGTAACCAGTGTGCTTTAAAATGAGTTAAACTTAACTGATATTGTCATAAAGGCCTTGGTTTCAAGAAGCACTGCGAAGGCCTCAGCCTAACGCTCTTCTGCTATCAGTTTTTGCTTCGATAGGCCATACATATCAGGTTGGGCAGCAGGTTGTGGGTAGTTAATTGCATCAAATCTCTATGGCTGTACATTTCACGGATCCAATATTCGATCCTCACCAGCAAAATATAAGATTTGTGGTAATTAATGACAAATAATGCGAAGCAAAAATGCAAAATATTGAACCAAACTCAAAGGGCAAGAAAAACATCATATTTATCCTCCAGAAGTGTTGAGTTCTCTGAAGCAAGTTCCGAAGTTACTCAGTCTTTAAATTATCACTAATTTTGCCTCACGTATACACACGGCGTTTTAAGAATTTTCCTTTCTTCTGTTAGGTAGAATGTTATTAACAAAAATTGCAGGATCGTTGTTTGGTATATCTGTGCGAACTTTCCGCAGGAGACTGCTGTCTCCATCTTGAACACAGCCCTTTTACAACTTCTATACGCTTTGCTATTTCTACAGTGAATTAGATATTTAATATAAATCGCTACATCTTTTGGAATTTTTAAGAAAATTATGTCATAGATTAGAACTAAACGTATAACCTCGAGATGAAAAAATACCTTAGGTTATCAAAACACGTCCACTTAATATCATCAAATTCTTTGCATGCATATTTTGAACTATTTATATTCGTTTTTACAGGTATCTTCTAATAGTTGTATGATATTCTTCAAACATTTGAACTTTACTAACATGCGTACATCCTATTAAGACCTAGAGACAAGTTTTATAACCGTTAGCTAATGACTGATCATAATCTGTAAACTTGTAGGATCCCACACAGTAAAAATTATATATGGTGAATTTCATAAGTGTTACATTTTTACCTTATTCTAAAACATAGTGTTGATAGTATGTTCTTAATAAAAGAAACATGGTTTTGTTGGATGGAATAATAGATTTTTCGTTATTGATGGTTATGGTCGACACATTTTAAAGGGCAAAGAAATACACAAGACGGAGCCCGAAATGCAGCACGGACAAAACCAGAATTAGCAGTCATACAAAATATCTTAACGCAGTGGAGAAGGCTAAGTTTGAATCCATCACGTAATTGCGTGTGCTTTGTACCCAGTCTTATTGGCCGGCTACTTGATATTTCAGAATAATGTTACACATTGCACTGTTATTGCAAGAAAGACCCAACTGAACTAGGTTCAGCATATTTGTATTACAGATTACACATTCTCTGTCACTGACACTGGCACATTTCAGCACATTTTGTCACGTACAGCTGAAAGTACAGACATATCCTGCATACGAGATTTATGAAAGATATTGTTTACCAATGGACAAGTGTCTTTGCAGAAGAAATAAGATCCGTCTTAAATAAATTGAGCGTGGTTATCATTCGAATGTTCCAGGCGTCGTATAATTTGGGGGTTAGCAAACTTCTAGCTACAGTACACATGTCTCTTAATTTTAACAATATTAAAACTAGATACGCGCCGGTCCCAGTGGCCGCGTAGTCTAAGGCGTGGGTCTGCGGTCGCTCGCTTGCTGGGATTGTGGGTTCGAATCCCCCGGGGGCATGGATGTTTGTCTCTTGTGACTGTTTTGTGTGTTGTCGGGTAGAGGTCTCTGCGTCGGTCTGATTTCTCTTCCAGAGGAGTCCTACCGAGTGTGGTGTGTCTGAGTATGGTTACGAATCCTCGATAATGAGGAGGCCTTGGTCCACTGGGGGCTGTTGCGCCATGGTAAAAAAAAGCAGATATGCAGAAGTAAAAACGATGCTGTTTCATTATCAATGAATAGGTCTAGTTTACAGAATTGAACTAAAACAAACATTTGTACCAATTACTTTTCACCTCTTCTCTACAGACAACAATCGTAAAAGTCCAAGATAATCAGGTACTCGTCACGCACAATGTTGTAAAACACGACACTAGCGTCTTCAGTATATTTTTCTCATGACACTGGCAAATGAGGTTCACTACTGATACGAAAAGAAAAAGGGAAAAGCGACGGAAAAGACAAGTTCAGGTTTGGGACAACACTGTTTGTATTTGTAAATAAAAGCTGTGTTAAGGGTACATTCAGCAGGTGTATAATACAAACATATTTATCACTTTTGTAATAGCCTTCATTGCTGCAGTGTGTAATGTTAGATGGCAACAGTATAATAACAGTCGGTGAAGTTATCAAAATGTTATTATTGCATGAAAGTATCCATTGAATAGGAAACTGAAACCTTGAAGATAATAACAGGGGACGAATTGAGCACTGCGGCACTGTCAGTAAAACTGCTTACCTACAGCCGTATTTAATAATCACGTAAACTCAAATCATGAGTGGCAGGTTCCCTCACTGTCCCCATAACCTGTAATCCACGTAAAGATGCCTAATATGCCACAGTTATAAGAAAACTTGTCAGACGGAGTATCAAAGATGGCAACCCATAATCTTAATGCAGGAGTTACGTATCCTTCAGCACGATGGGGGGTGGGGGGGATGTTGTGACATGTTGAATTAATTCTGTTGAAATCAGCTAATTACTCAAACAACCCTGAATGGGAAATGTTCATAGCAATAACAGTATAGTAAAACCGGGCACGCGTTACAGAGCTGGTCACTTCTGGCCAATTACTGCAGTAGTCACTTTAGCTTAGAGTTTCGGGAGGAATAAAATAGCTAACATTGCGTACAAGGCATATTTTTAATGAGTTAACATTGGACTGAAGTCGAAAATTATATAACCACTTACATCCTCGATCACTAGACCATTATCACTAAAACATTACGTGCTAATTACGGTTCAGCAAACTTGAAAAATGTATATGAAAAAAATATTAATAGGTTACTCTCATTTTTGAATGTTGCTAATTATTAGGTTACTGGATATTTTAAGCACAGTGATTACTACTACATACAGGCCTATAACCTATGTGAATATTCGAATAATCCAAATTCTGTCCACAATTCTGTCCACAGGGGTTTCTTCGGGGCTTTATAAGATTTTCATGATAAAGAGAAACTATACGTATTTTCATAATGAAGACACACTACCGGTATTTTCATAATAAAGTGAGGCTACACGTATTTTTAAAATAAAGACAGAACACACGTATTTTCACAATATAGAGAGACTACACTACGTTCATATTCAAGAGAGGCAACAGGTATTTTCGTAAAAAAGAGGGACGATACTGTTTTCATAACAAAGAGAGGTTCGACGTCTTTTCATAAAAAAGACAGACTATACGTAGTTTAAGAACACAGCCAGACTACTAATATTTTCACAATAAAGAGAGATTTCTCGTGTATTGCCAAGCAGCATAAAGCTACTTTTATGTCTACTGGAGAGTACTTGGTTTTGCAACAGAGAACAGAATTTTATAAACGATGTCCCACACAAATGTTACCATAGTTGCTGCGCGTTCATCCGTTATTTGCTTCATTCCGTATTCACATCACGTCAAAAGAACACAATTGCCATAACATATATACTATGTTAACACAAAAGTAATTTAACAGTCTTCAGTTGTGTGTTTATTTACAAATTTCTGTGGCGCCACAGCCCATATCGGTTCTAGGCCACCTCGTTTTGATGTTTCTAGATCGCACACAATTAGACACATTCTGCAAGAGCGGTCAGCTCGTGGCACAGACCGCTACCGAAACAACACACAAAAAACACTAGAGACGAACACCCATGTCCTCACCGGTATTCGAACCAGGAATCCTATCAATTAAGCGGCCGCAGACATACGCCTTATACCGCAAGGCCATCGGTATACAAGATATTCTATGCATTTCTATAGCTGACTTTCTGACTTTAAGAGGCTAAATGCACAATTTACATAGCTTAAGTTTTATCTACATAAATGAGATGGAGACAAGGATATTTTGAATCGCCTTTCAAGTTTATGTAATGAAACCCCAATTATATTTGCCACAGAAGCAAACGGTTTGTCATAACAAAGAGATAAATGAAGTAACTGACACTAGCAACCATTGTGTCGATAGTTGAACGGGCTCGGGCGGAAAGGGTCGACAAATGGCTACGGTCCTTAGCAGTTTTACTTTACGACAGTGAGCAATCAGAATGAATAATTAAGCTCGTCACTACACACGCGTCTTACGTCCTGCGGCTACGATGCGTGTGTCAAAGAATACTCCAACATAAATACCCAAAATAAACAATCAACGCTACCCATTTAAGCGCTACCCATGTCCTTCATAGACAGCTCTCCGTTCATTTATCACGTGCTGATCCTTTTCCCGAAGTTTCACTTTCTGATAGTGACGCATGGACGCTTCTACGTAAATTGTTTTGACAGAATTTATGGCAAACTATGAAGTCCCGCCAAGAGCCAGATGAAAGGCATTTTATCAGTCCAGTTTAGGCACAAGGAGAGCGACAAAAAAAAAGAGGTTTCACAATGCAAATATCTCGGTTCGGCTTCATCGCTATGTTCCACGCGAGGTGTAAACAACTATGAGCCAAGACAGAGCGACTTAACGAAAAGCGTGGAGCTCAATAACCAACTTGGCATCATGTCGAGCCAAGCGCAACAAAGTGCACACCTAATTAATAGGGTGTCCAGCAAGTAACTTCATTCTGGTCTGTACTGAACTGTTCACAGCGGCTAGAGTTTATACGTCTTCCGAATTGCGTCACCGTGAAGCACTGTACGTGGATAGCAGCATTTTAGAGGTAGACACAGCCTTCACCTTCAACCATGAAGTAGGAGGCCACAGGTTTGGTTAGCGTAAAAACCAGTCCGGTCCTTAATGTATTTATCATCTTGTCATGAAAACGCAAGAGCCCATACATGCACTGACGCCATCACAAGCTTCCTGTCCACTCTTACTCCAAGATTTAAAAAGCTGGAGATTGAAGCTGGTCATATATATATATATAATATATAAAATTCAAATTGTGTGCAGCCAAAACCTCCGCCCTCCGTTACGTCTTCACAACGTCATGGTTACACTTGAACAGAGATACCTCCGTGCTTGACTTCAAATGTATATCTCAGAACAATAACATAAGAAGAGCTGTATTTTGATTACAGAACGATGGGTTAAGTCCAGAAATCCTAACTGATGTACGCAGGTGTCAGAACGCTTACAATCAATGGCAATAACAACAGGATAAACGCGACACAGAAGAGCTTCAAGCGTGTCATTTAACGGCAGTGTCAACTGTTAAGTTCATGTAGTGTCGGTGATGTATGAATGAATGAGTATGGAGTTGGTGGAACGAAACTAACAGGAGAAAACCGAAACACTGTGCCAGAAACCTTTCCCGGTGCAACTTTGTTCACCATAACTCCCACATGGACTGGCCCAGGCTTGAATCCGGTCACCGCGAAGCGTACTCGCCTGATGTGTGACTATACGTATAGGTAGTAAAGGCCCTCCGTAACACGTCATGAAGTCAAAGAAGAGGAGTAAAGGTACAGCACTAAACAATCTTAATCTCGAGGCTAGATGGGAGATGGGGGAATTAACGCCAGGCTCCGACGGCTTTATCCCCAGACGAGCACCGGTATTCATTGTACAAGAGCCTGGGTAGGCTCCAGGGCCGGTCTGGGTAGGGGTAGAGAAGAAAAAATCTTGTCGCTATCGAATTTCGAACCCCGAAGCGTCCAGCCCGTAACGAGTCGCTGTACCGTCTACGTTATCTCGGCTCCTGCTCTACATAGCAGATGTGTAACACAGACGACAGTTTCTACAGTAAAACCTACGAGATGCACCGTTCCTTAAATTTATTTCATTTTATTTTGAAGTAGCACTCTACATGTTTCGGACGGTCTTTCCATCCATCATCAGGAGTCTTAAGACTGTACATACAGCATCAGGTATATGTCAAACAGGTTCAGCGACTGCTTGCTAGCAAGCAGTCGCTGAACATGAACATTCCTAATATTTAACATTATAAACAACTTTGTACAATTACCAAACAAACAAAAAATATTAATATCAATAAAACAAACTGAAAGTAATAAGAAATTCATTCTCAGTCTTTGACCCAACAACAGAAATTAACAACCTTCCATTAAACTGGACAAGAACAGCTATTGGACTACTACTAATCCCAACAAGAATTTGATTAATCCCATCACGGAACCGCATAATAGTAAGCTTATTAATAAATAAACTTGATGCTGTATGCACAGTCTTAGACTCCTGACTATGGACGAAAAGACCGTCCGAAACATGTAGAGTGCTGCTTCAAAATAAAATAAATTTAAGCAAATGGTGTATCTGGTTGGTTTTACTGTAGAAATATACGAGGCTTATTCAGAAAGTAAGTACCGTTTCGCTGTAAAAAAACATCGAGTAAGGTTTCGTATAAATTTTTATTGTTATCAGATTCTACATTCTTCATACTATTTTTCCACATATTCGCCGCCATTATTGAGACACATCGTAGCGGGGCACACGTTTTTGTATACCCTCCTCATAGAATGCGGCCGCCTGCGATGTTAGCAACTACTGACATTGACATAGAGTAAAGTCCTTGAAATCTGAGGAAAGTGCAGGGACAGATCAGAAATTGTGAAACGTCTGTCGTCACGCATTCTTTCGTTGACCTTACGCACCAAATCATCGTTCAACAAAGATGAACGCCCACTTCGCGCGTCATCGTGCACGTTCTCTCGTCCTTCATTGAACATTCGAACCCATTTCCTAACCATGCCATCACTCATCGCCTTGTCACCATACATTTGACAGATCTGTTTTTGAACCTCACTTGGTAGCACATTCCTAGCGTTCAAAAAACGAATTACAGACCGTATTTCACAGTTGGCGGCCCCTTCAATTGTATTAAACACGTTTAACGCACAGGAACAAACATAAACGTAACACGACTTTCACGAAATGGCGTCTGTGGCTTCTCAGTTGATAGAGGAAGTTACTGCGCATGAACAAAGTGACAGTCTCGAGGATGCGCGAGAGATATGCGCCGACGGTATTTAATTTCAGAATAACCTACGTATCACGATGCACGGCCTTATGAACGTCAAACAGACGACAGTCTAAAGTGTCAGTTTTTAATGGGTATTAATGCGCCTGTAGGATTATTGTAACCGAAAAGTGAGATGCAATCCGTACACTGAACTGGTTACTACATAACGACAAGAACTCTCTCAAACCCCATTCACAATACAGAAAACAATTGCACGACATAAACTGTACAAGTTAATCAGATCAGCAACTTTCACTTTAAACGTTACAGTACGGAGAGTATCAGTTTACTTAGGTAAACCGATTTCTAATGCTATGTAGAGTAATGCTTGATCATCAGCTGTGCGACAGTGTTTTTTTTTTTTCTGATGAGTAAGAACATCCGTATATCAGGGAAATAACCCATCTGAAAATATCTGTAAGCCTATTGGACTGAAAACTGGGGGAATATTTTCATGAGCACCCTTTTGTTCATGCATCTGGATTAGGTACTCTCTGCAGGCAGAGAAGAAACGTTCACCTTTCCATTCCAAAAGCAAGGTTACACTCAGACGTAGCGAATAGAAGTGAAACACATGCTATTTTGTCTGCATGTGATGGCCAACCGGGTCGAGTGAAACAATTCGTACTGGTTTCAACCACAAACAAAGTTGTAATTAGCAACGTTTGAATACCGGTACAACAGATGGCCAAAACACTACTCAGAAGCCTTTCAACTACGTGCTTTATACAGAGTAGCGTCACACATTTGACATTTATTAATCTCAATTCAATATACGACAAACCCCCACATTTAGAAATTAAATAATTATTAACAACTTCCTCACAACATCTTTGTGCATACAAATTTCTGTAAGCGTTGTCTGAGAATGTTGATATGAAAGAACCAATATTTGCCCACAGTAATAAGCACTACATCAACCACCTTCTATTACTGCTTTTCAGTACAAACTAAAACATCGATTTAACACGGAGTAATTATTTAAGAGTGTTTAAAACAAAATATTTTGCATTAAATTCACAACCATTCACACATACGTCTACGAACAGCTGACACGTTACAGCCTGTGTGGCTGAAAACTTGGCGTCTCTATTATAACTTAATCCAAAAATTCTTAAATAATAAAATAAATTTATATTTATAGCAAGTATAATAAACAATGGGGGAAAGCAATGGCAAACTACCCCCAAGAACTTGCCCAGGATGCAGTGTGCCAGAGCCATACCGGTCACATGACTGGGCTCTGGTTCCTGCCAAGCCCGGCCTTCAAGGCTGAATACTA